>LSQX01376922.1_pt1 | contig 32092 bp, 27 predicted proteins | sample 654561 | NCBI WGS metagenome assembly LSQX01 (sample SAMN04489861, study PRJNA283612) | anaerobic digester metagenome | isolation source: 4 biogas reactors fed with cattle manure at either 37C or 55C with and... | place: Denmark: Kongens Lyngby | collected 2014 | reverse complement strand
GCTTGGGTGGGGGCAAAAAAGCCGGCCCAAGACCAAAATCACAGGAAACCGGTCCTGGCTGACACCGGCTACTCCCAGAACTATTCGGATTTACAAAGTGCGGGCACGCTGATCCAGCTCCCAGGGCTGTACAGGGCATATGAGCGTGAAAGATCAGTCAAAATATTCGCCCTCTTTTCACACCGATCGGCCTCCCAGGCCTCTCCAAGAACGATTGCCGTGCCCAGGTTTTGTAAATCCCTGCAATTACAAAACCTATGGATACCTTTGGTATCTTTGGCTAAAATGTACATTTTACTTTGCCAAAATTTGTACATTCTTCTTTGCCAAAAATGTCGATTCAAAGTTACTTGTTACGCCGTTCCCCTTGTTGCGGCCTTCCCACTCGCGAAAGAACTCGTCCCGGTCCGCCACCATCAGGCTCTCCAACATGATCTCAAGAAGGTCATGAAGACCATTTTCTTTCTCGGCATGCTTGCACATGACCGCAGAAAGTTGTTCCTTTGTGAAAGTGATCATAAGTCTGTATTTTTAAAGTTGAACTTTGATTGTTCTATTAACGCACTTTAAATTTACAGACTTTTTCTGTTCACCTAACCGGACACACTTTTTGAAACACTACCGAGCTTAATGCCTGAAAAGATTGTTTTCTGCATTATTTCTCGGATAAATTGTGCAGAAAAGTTGTGTTTTGGGCAGAAATCAATTAATTTTGCGGCATCTGATTGAAGTTATCAGTATGCACAATTATGATTACAGAGAGAAACCGGAGAAACTTCTTGTTCCTGAAGTAGTGAACCTGTTGGTTAAACTTCATGAGCTGAAGGGACGTCAGGAACTGTTTATCGAGGCAGAGCCTGACGTGTTGACTTCTATGCTGGAGATTGCCAGGATTCAGTCCACCAAGTCTTCCAATAAGCTTGAGGGTATCTGGACAAGTGACGAACGTCTGGAAGCTATCGTAAAGGAGAAGGCTCTGCCAAGGAACCGCAGCGAGGAGGAGATTTCAGGTTACCGTGACGTGCTTGCTACGATCCATGAGAGTTACGAGTATATTGCTCCAACTCCTAACAACATACTCCAGCTTCACAGAGATTTGTATAGTTTCTCGTCCAATTCAACAGGCGGCACCTATAAAAACTCTGATAATGTTATTGCCGAGAATGACAAGAAAGGCAAGTCCAAGGCACGATTCATTCCGGTTCCGGCATTCATGACTGCCAATGCCATGGAACAATTGTGCGGTACTTTCATCACCGCAATGCAGGACGGAAAATATGATCCTCTGCTTTTGATTCCAATATTCATACTGGATTTCCTGTGTATCCATCCATTCAACGATGGGAACGGGCGGATGAGTCGTCTTCTCACCCTTTTGCTGCTTTACCGCTGTGGCTACATAGTCGGCAAGTACATATCGGTGGAAATGCTTATAGAGAAAAGTAAGGAGACATACTATGAGGCTCTGAAAGACAGTTCTGTGGCTTGGCACGACTCGGAAAATGACTATCTTCCTTTCATCCGCTATTTTCTGGGCGTGATTCTCAAAGGATATAATGAGTTTGAAGAACGTGTCGAGTATATACGTCACCGGGGTATGAGTAAACCCGACAGAATCAAATCAGTATTCGACCGTAAAGTAGGCAAAATCACCAAAGCGGACATTGTCCAGCTGTGTCCTGACATCAGCCTGACAACTATAGAGAATACCCTCAATTCGTTGTATGTAAGCGGTTACATCGAAAAGCACGGGAAATCACGTGGAACTTACTACACGAAAAAGTAGCTTTTCTGAAATTAGTCAAGTGTTGGTTACTATCGCAACCGCTATGGACCGGAGAGAGTTCGAGCGGTTCTCGGACACAGTTATCAACAGGAGGCATATCCCTGACCCTTACAGAGACTTCATCATCGGGCGTCTAAGCTGGTACCAAGTCCCGAGGTACTGAGCAGCACTTCCTTCAATTCTGGGCTTTTATGCAATAAATCTTCCAAGGCGCATTGGATATCACTGGTCATTTCCTCCAACCATTTCGGAGAAACTTGGCGCAAGAAATACTTCAAGACCATAAGACCAGACGCCAGCATATGGGATTGGCTTTCGACCGGAAGGGCACCCCAGGACGGGAAACGCATGGATCTGGGCTTAGCAAGGGGCCGAAGAGGCGTGCCAGGACCGGAATCGCGGGAAATTGGTCCTGGCTAACACCGGCTGCTCTCGGAACAATTCGGGATTTACAAAGTGCGGGCATGCTGATCCAGGTCCCAGGGCTGTACAGGGCATATGAGCGTGAAAGATCAGTCAAAATATTCGCCCTCTTTTCACACCGATCGGCCTCCCAAGCCCCTCTGCACCGGAATGCCGTGCCCGGGTTTTGTAAATTCCGAAGGATTCGCACGGATTCGGTGGGAGAATATTCAGCCAGGACGGGAAACGCAGGGATCCGGTCTTGGCAAGGGTCCGGAGAGGCGTGCCAGGACGGGAATCGCGGGAAACCGGTCTTGGCTGCCGCCCGGAAGGGCATCCCAGGACGGGAAATGCGGGGATCCGGGCTTGGCAGGGGGCAAAAAAGCCAGGCCAAGACCAAAATCACAGGAAATTGGTCCTGGCGCGGCAGCGACAGCAGCGACGGCAGTGACAGCAGCGACGGCAGTGACGACAGTAATAACAGTGGCGGCAGTGCTGACAATGATAGTGCTATTGTGGGAATGGGCGGGCGCCTCTACCCTTCCAGCGCGTCCTTGATGCAGCGGACGATATACTCCACATCCTCATCCGTCACGTAGGGGCCGGCGGGAAGGCAGAGGCCGATCTTGAAAATGGATTCGGAAACGCCGTTGAGGTAGGCAGGAGCGTCGCGGTACACCGGCTGCTTGTGCATGGGCTTCCAGACCGGTCGCGCCTCGATCTGCGCGGCATCCAAGAATATACGCAGCGCCTCGACGTTGTCGTTCGGCTGGCAGTCCGTCACCGCCGACGAAGCCGCATGGACCACCCCGGCAGCACCCCCCACGGCCCCCTTCACCACCGCTTTGTAAGCGTATTCTTGCCCCTTCACCCGCAGCGACGGGTCGAGTGTGATCACGCACAGCCAGTAGTTGGAATCATATTCACCCGTCGACGGCTGCGAATGCACCTTCAAACCCGGTACCTCCGCCAGCAGTTCCTCGTACATTTTCTGAATATGCCGATGGTGGGCGATGTGGGCATCCGCAACCGTCATCTGTCCGCGCCCGATGCCCGCGCATATATTCGAGAGCCGGTAGTTGTAACCGATCTTCTCGTGCTGGTAGTACGGGTAGCTTTCGCGGTACTGCGTCGCGTACATCATGATGTTCCGCCACGCCTCCGCGTCCGGCGTGATCAGCGCGCCCCCGCCCGACGTCGTGATCATCTTGTTGCCATTGAACGACAGCACACCATATTCCCCGAACGTCCCAAGCATCTGTCCCTTGAACCGCGAGCCGAAAGCCTCCGCAGCATCTTCTATTACAGGAATATCGTAACGTTCGGCGATTTCCATGATGCGATCGATTTTATACGGCATGCCGTACAGCGCGACCGGCACGATTGCCTTGGGCTTCCGTCCCGTCTTCGCCAGCCGGTCGCGGATTGCCTCCTCCAGCAAATCCGGGTCCATATTCCATGTATCTAGTTCAGAATCAATGAATATAGGCGTGGCGCCGAGGTAGGTGACGGGGTGCGAAGAGGCGCAGAAGGTGAAGGACTGCACCAGCACCTCGTCGCCCGGTCCCACCCCGCACGCGATCAGCGCCAAATGCACCGCCGCCGTGCCGGACGACAGCGCCACCACGCGCTTGTCCTGCCCGACGAACGTCTCCAGATCCTTCTCGAACCCATCGACATTCGGCCCCAGCGGCACGACCCAATTCGTGTCGAACGCTTCCTGAATATACTTCATTTCATTGCCGCTCATATGAGCCAGGCAGAGATAGATACGTTTACGGTCTGACATATTCAATTGATTTTCAACTCTCCATCTGAACTATATCCAGCATGCAGGTCCGTGAGACAATCATAATTATTGATACACCTGCCCACCAACTATTAATCCTTATATCCTCTCTCCCCCGTACTCGATCCGCTTCCCAGGACGGTGGCGAAAAAATTGAGGAATATGCCAACTCGACCCGCCCTACGCTTCCCTGAACTTGATGGGCTTTGCGGGGACGCCGACAGCCGTACAGTTGGGGGGAAGGGGCTTCGCAACCACAGCCCCGGCTCCGACAATCGTATTGGCGCCGATGCTCGTCCGATTTATGATCTTCACGCCCGTTCCACAATAAACTCCCTCCTCGATCACAACCTCGCCTGAAATGTTGCACGTCGGCATGAAGGCAGCATAATCCTTGATGACGGTATCGTGTCCCGTCGTGCAGGCCAAGTTCAAGATCACGAAATTACCGATTTCGATGTTTGTCGTAATGATGTTGGCCGCGCAGATGATGCAGCCCTTTCCGATCTCAACAAAGTCCCTGTCGCCGATCAGCACAGAAGGATGAATCAACGTTGGGAACGACACCCGAGGATTCGTGATCCGCGACAGAATATTCTTCTTGATGTGCGGAGTTCCGATAGCCAAGGTAATGGCTAGCGGCTTTTCCCAAGCATTCAAATCCTCGCAGGTGCCAAGCGTTTCAAATCCATTGATTATCTCCCCCTTTGGATACCCGTCATCAAAGAACCCCACAACGTTCCAAACAGGAGACACCCGATTGACGTCCTGAATCAAAGTCAAGATCTCACGGCCGAAACCACCGGCACCGAATATCGCAATATCTTGCATGGCTTATTCTTTTCCGACAATATACACATAATTTGTGGTCGCGCTCCCCCCGATGTTCAGCATCATCGCATTCTTCGCGCCCGGCACTTGATAATTTCCAGCCCGATACATCACCTGCTTGTACAAGTCAACAAACATACGCGCTCCGGAAGCCCCCACAGGGTGCCCGCAGCCGATCAAGTCACCGATATAAAGATCGATCTTGATGTCCAGATTATCAGCAACGCTCTCGAACACCAGGTCGGACTGTCTTACACAGTCCGCCAACATCGCATAGTCGCAGGGAACCAGATGGCTGACAATGCTGTCTGCCTTCACAGTCTTCCCTGCACGCAGTGCAGCACCCTTGGACTTCTCGATGTCCCGGCTGACCATATAGACCTTCGCATTGCCGAAGGAAGCAAAGATAGCGGAAACGTTCGTACCCATGGTACCGTTCGCTCCGACAACTGTAACTGTGTTTACTTTCATTTACCAATTAATTTTTTCCGTTGAAGGCTTCCATCGTCACACTCGTGGCAGAGTTGATATCTTTCCGTTGAAGAACATTCTTTACCGTGATGAATATGACCTTGAGATCTGTCGGCAGAGTACAATGATCCACGTACCAAACATCCAATTTAAACTTTTCTTCCCAACTGATCGCATTCCTTCCATGACATTGCGCCCAGCCGGAAATACCTGGTCTGACTTCATGCCTGCGCGCCTGTTCGGGAGAGTACAAGGGCAGATACTGCACTAATAACGGTCTTGGCCCGATCAGAGACATGTCTCCCTTCAGCACATTGATCAACTGCGGAAGCTCGTCAATTGAGGTCGATCGCACGAAAAGCCCCACCTTTGTCAAGCGTTGCGTATCCGGAAGCAAATTCCCTTCCGCATCCCGCTCATCCGTCATCGTCTTGAACTTGATTACCTTGAATATTTTCGCATTCATCCCGGGCCGCTCCTGCAGGAAGAAAGCGCCCGCCCCCTTGTTGGCAAAATGCAGCAAAATCGCCACAATCACAAGGAACCACCCGATGAGAATCAAAGCGACCAATGCGATTAGAAAATCAAGCAAACGTTTGAAGAAATATTTATACATTATCTTTAGGCTTGTCAGATCTTAATATCAGGGCGATCTGAGGTTCGAGTATTCGCAGGCATACGTTATCATGTTTTCTAATATCTTGTATGAGGCATCCCCTAACGTCATTAACCAAGAGGCACACAGCATGTACTCTCTAACGACTTGTTCTGTTCACCGCAACTACAATAAGGGTATTAATGACATTCTCCGAACACTAACTTTCAGGATGTGATGAGTCTTCCAACGAATAGGTTTTAGCTAGCAGTTCTCCAGATTTTTCTAGGTATAACTATCAAAGCGCTCCTTGATCAATCTGTAAAAATCATAAACATCCTGTGATGTTTTCTTCGCATTAAGTAAATCACGCAGGTACTTCTTGCCATTTTCTGCCAAAGACTTGGCCTCAAAAGGATTTGCGATAACCGTTTCTATCGCAACAGCAATAGATGAAGGATCTGCTGGTTCAGTAAGATATCCTGTTTTCCCAGGGATCACGATATCAGGGAAACCTCCCACATTTGAGGCTATTGTCGGGACTGCCAACATTAGTGACTCACCGGCACCTCCCAAATTCTCTGAATGAGAAGGGTGAACCGCCACATCAAAGTCTTGATACAGCTCTGGGACATTCATTCTGGTTCCGAGGAAATGGATATTGCGCACTTTCTCCCGTCCGTAAGAAATGACTTTTTTTTCATACGCCTCTGCTCCCTCCCAAGGACCGCCAATAAACACAAGATGCAGATTAGGATACTTATCTTGTATCATAGCGACAGCATCTATCAGATCTTCATGACCTTTCAGGCCCCTCTTTTCACCAAGGAATTTCTTTGGGGCATACATATACGCCACCATACCCACGATAATATCCTTTTCTGTCAAGCCAAGCTCCGACCGCAAGAGCCCCTTCTGGTATTCTTTATCGACAAGGTCGCCCCCATAATAAGTGAGAAACAGACGACTGTCATCTATCCCACATGCCTTATATTTATCAAATGACCATTTACAAGTCGGAATCCAAAAATCTTTCTTCCTTTGAGCAGTCCACAAATCAGCTTTTCTAAAAACCGAATGCTCAAGATGGAGTGGCCCGGGAACTTCAAATACCCTTGCTACCCGATAGTTATAGAGAGCCATTCGCATTAACAGTGTCGTAATCACAAAATGACTGTGAACAATATCTGGCTTGACTTCCATAACCATCTTACGAATCTTTCGCATCGTTCCCATAGCATTTTTCATCGAATAGTCCAGCTCATGAACAATAATTCCGGCATCTTTATATCGCGGCACCAGTATGCCATTAGGAGGCAATGCCACATGCACTTCTTCGCCAAGCTGGACCAAATCTCTCATTAACCGGAACGCCCAAGTCGCACCTGTAGATGTTTTAACCAAATGTAATACTTTCATGCACTATTTCTATTAACTGGTCAGCCTCCCCCCCTACGCAACGAATAAGAGAGGTGTGTATCAGTTGGCACTTTTGTCCATACTTTCGGAACGTCATTTTCCTATGTAGTACAGCATGTATGAGTTCGCTTCCGGCGCAAAACATCCCCCTTATCTCTCCGGGTGTAGTATATGTTGTTCTTTAGAAGCATCATCCCACCATCTTCCTCATCGACACGCTAGGGCGGCCCATAAGAGAGCAGTAGTACCCCGAGGATTTCGACTCTAATCCCTCCCTGTCAATCTGCTTGAACAGAAGGGTCTGTCCGTTATTAGTATCAATGGAAGTCTCTCGTGCGACTTCTAACATGAACATCAGGAATTCCTTGAGCGTTTTGCCTATCATTTAGCTTCAAATAATTGGAAGTTTTCTATTACAAGTACAAGCGAAGAAGCACTCGCAAAAACACCACAACCCATGAAACAAATTTATTAATCCTCAACTATTTTTTGCTAACACAGGGCTGATTAATAATATTTTTATAAAATGACTCTCTCCGAGCAGACAATACACTTTCAGAATATTCTTTTGATTTATTAAGATTCATTGAAGAAAGCTCATTACAACGAGAAGGGGTTGAAATAAGCCTCTCAATACAGTCACATAACGCGCTAACACTCCCTTTTTCGATTATCACGTCATTTGAAAGCAGTTCTGGAATACCTCCAACTCTTGTACCCACACAAACTAGCCCTTGGGACATAGCTTCAAGCAAAGCTCTTGGCAAACCTTCTGCTCTAGATACCTGTAAATAAAAATCGCAATTAGCAAAACATCTAAACAGCTCGCCCCTATTTACGTTTCCCCTAAAATCAACAAGATGGGAAATGGATAAAGATGAAGCCAGGTCCTTCATTTGATTCATCATTCGCCCTCCACCCAACCAAACCAATCGACAGTTAATGCCTTTATCATTGAGAACCCTAACAGCCTTTAGAGCTATATCAGGAGATTTGTAAAGCTGTTCCAAAGAACCAATTGACAATAGAGAATAGGGCGCAGAAAGATAATGTGGTGAATCATCATTTTTAAAAATGTCATCATTAATCTGGACATTCGAAGCATTCGTGACGAAAGTCGCATTTAATGCAGGATATCGCTTTTGGAGGTGATTTTCAGTTACATATAAAACTTGTTTTGCTCTTTTTACTTGCCTTTTTAATTTATATGTAAAAACTAACCTAAATATAGGTCTTAAAGGGTGATTTACAGCCCCAGGGGCATATACATCCCACGGATCGCCAACAACCTCACAAGCATATTCGATAGAGTTCTTTGCTAATAAATCAGCCATCCACCCTCCTATCATTCCAGGCAATCTACAGATTACACTCGAGTTACTGTCTCGAATTTCAGAAGCAATATCTTTCAATACTAAACGGATCTGTTTTCTTTTTTTTGTGAATCCGGAAGGCCCTTCATAGTACGGGATCCTATGAAATGAAACACCAGGACCACTTGACTTATATTCAGCATCAACTGTATTGCTTATCTTTTCAACTCTAGCAACCACGGTCACAGAAGAGAAAACAGCAAGATAACGCGTCCATAATAGATATGGAAAGCCGCATTGAGAAAAGACCCCGTCCTCATTCTCCCAAAAACGTGCTTCAGTGACAAAGTATAGTTGCTTCCTCATTTCACCTTGAACTTAAGAAAAAATTGTAATGGTAATCCAAAGATAATCAGCAATAAGCTACGTGAAAACCAAGCGATTGCTTCAGTTCGAATGAAATAAAAAGATAAAAGATACATCCACATCATTAATAATACACCATATTGCTTCTTTGAAATGATCCTAAATAACCACTCAATAAAAACAAATATAAAAAAAGCAAGAATAAATTCGAAAAACAAATTCCCACGTACCCCAAAAAATAAGTCAATTGGTAACGGAACTGTTAGTGTACTCTTACTTTGACGAATATCTTGTAATCTTGCGGAGTATGGAATATATGTATTATAGCCAATAAACCGTCGAATAGAATTAGGAAGTATTTTTAGAAACTGATTGTCAAAAAAAACATCCGGGTATTGAATCATCTCATCATAGCTCAGATAAGCAGTAAGAGTTTCATTCGGGAACAGAATCTCAACCGCAGTCAATTTGCGACCGCTGATATTCCTTGCTATGTTAAAAACATCCGAACGAAAAAAGGTGAATACATTTAATACAACATATACAATTATCCCTGCAATAATTATTAATTTCGTCCTTTTCTTCAACCATTCCCTATTGAGCGCAAAGACTAATGCCAAGGAGCCCAAACAAATAGAAACCACCGGCAATCTAGCCCCCGATATCAGCAAAATCAAGAAAAAGAGGAGGAATAGAACCGAAGTAAATAATATAAACCCTTTATCCCTTTTCGGACGTTTAATAATAAAATATGGCACAAACAACGAGGCAGACAGAAATAAAAATATATCATATCGCGTAAACGAGCCTCCACTTGTCTGTATCTCGAATAACGCATCTGCACGTCCCATAATAAGCATTGCCCGAACACCCCCAACAGGCCTCCACCGCTCTATATATAAAGCCACAGCTATTAGGAAAAGGATTAGGATAGCAGCCTTATATTTTCTATTCTGGCTTGATAAATCATACACAAAACGACCGTATGAATAATGATCGATTTCTCCCCTACCCGTCCCAGAAAAAAATCCCGCAAAACAGGATGCGGCTAACACAACAGTAAAACAACGTTGACACCCAAGAACTGATTCATATGATAATGTCCTATTAAAAGTCGTATTCAAAATAAAAGGATCTACAGCGAACAAGATGGCTGCCGGAACCGAGTATACAAATAGTAAAATAATTATTATCCAACCGGGCAATAGATAGTTGTAATACTTTTGTCTTTTCTTTAAATGAAAGATAGAAAAGACAAAAAGAATGGACGACAGTAATATGTGAAATAATAGGTTCATGGGTTAGAATCTGATAAGTAATTCAAGATGCTGTCAACTCTACCTATCCAAGTATATCTATGAATAAACCTTTCATATGAATTATTTATGAGGAAGTCACGAAGATTTACATCCAATAATAGCTTTTTAATGGCTTCAACCCAACCATCCACGTCTGAACTATTAACAAATAATAAATCGACTAGGTTATTCCCAACTTCGTGAAAAACAGGCAAGTCAGAACAAATGATTGCTTTTTTATATGACATATACTCAAATAGTTTCATCGGAGAACAATAACTAGATGTTTCGCATCGTTTGTCCGCCGAAAATATTTTTTCTTGATACGGGGCTAACGCAATGGAAAACTTCTTGTAATAATTAGGTAAGTCAGAGTGCCTAACCGCTCCATAGAAGATCATATTGTCAGGAGAAGAAGAACGAAACTGAGATAATTCTGGCTCCTTTCCCCCAATAATATGGAAAATAACATTAGGTAGTTTTTTTGCTACCTTCTCTAGCAGTTCAATACCACGTCCAGAATATAAATGTCCGACATATCCAACATCTGTACTATTGGATCCCCCTGTATCCGTGGCAACATCACATGCATCGGGAAGGACTGAGCAAATCTCTTCATTAGCACCATATTCTTTAACGAAATGATTCTTGAGTGCTTCCGAGATGAATACCAACTGCCGACATGAAGATCTCTTCATTAAGCGCAATGCAATAAACTTGTCAATCTTATTGATATCATTATGAAACTCTAGGATATAAGGCTTACGAGAAAAGAAAAGTGGAAAAAGCGGATAAAAATACCGGGCATAAACTACTCCTTTAGCCCTCTTCACATGATACATTGCGAAAAAAATATATGAAAGAGAGAAGAGTAGGCCGCGTGTTCGTATACGGAAAGCAGCCAACTTAAAGCCATTATTGCAGTTGTAACTATCCAGGGCATCTTGTTCTCCATGCCATTCTTGTGACTGCTTACACACTAGAGTAACCTTTACCCCCCTAGCTGAAAAGCTATTACACATCTTCATAACATGAACACTGTTTGCAAACACAGACGGGACGGTCGAACAAGAGATATATGTAATGCTATTTATTTTCATATTTCAAGTACAATTCTAGAGAAACTAAAGTAGATACTGCTTCGTGGATAGGTTCCTTGTTGTCAAAGAAGTCTTTCTTAATCTGATCAATATCCAGCCACGATAAAAGGTTTCTTGACGACAAATCATTCAAATTATTGATAAGTAAAGATTTAATGTCTTCCCTATTACGAAAAACTGAATTAAAATCATAGTAATTAAGCATTGGAGACGGCCTATTTTGAAGAAGTCTGACCCCATTTACATAATATCGTTTTAACTTCATTCGCAATGAACCTTCATATCGCAATGGTAGACCATAGGTTCTTTTAACAGGGATATCTTTTATCATGTTACATCGTAAAGCCACAAGATTCCGATAAAACAGTTCACCTTTTCTATGCTCAAATGGTAATCCCATCATATAATTCATAAAGGCCTTACTAGTCAATGGAAAATACTGCTTATACTCCAAAGACGGAGCATTCAAAATTAATAAAATGCATTTTGGTTGCCTATGTCTAAAATCAAGTTGGTCAATATAGGGCACTGAGCTGCCATCAGGCTGTCTCATTATCGAGAAACTGGGGGCGTAATCACTTGAGAATAACTGCCGACTATTGCAACGACGTTCATGGGTAATAAAGACCTGACAAGCTTCTTCCCAGGAATTCCCAGAATACCAATCTAAGTGCTCTCCTGCAAGATTATTGCCCATAAATCCAGACCAATAACAAACATTCTTGCCGAAGCGCTTAAATACGATCCTGTTATAAAATGAATCGAATAAATATGTCCACCTGTTAGTCTCGGTGATACTCTCGAGTAAATCGCTTGTCGAAAGGAGCACTTTGTTTAGATCCACTTTTTCTATTTTAATACCGAGTTTTTTTGAAATCATGCTTGGTATCTCATAATCAAAAGAACCTGGTATCCCAAATGTGAAAAGTCTAATCTTGTCAGAAGTAGTGAACTGCAATAGCTCACACAATAGCAGTCTACTATCTAACCCCCCAGACATAGGTAATACATGATAATCCCCAGAAGAAAACAGATTTGAAATTCCTTGATCTAACAATTCTGCAGCAACGTCTATCCTAGGTTTTTGAATAGGGGACGGTTCTATTCGAAAAAAATCAGTGTCGTCCTGAAAAGGAATGTATCCCCAAAAGAGGTAAGAATTAATATGCAAGATCATGTTTTCGCCATGCACTACCTTTGGGACTCGCAAGATATTTCCATTCTGAACGGTCAGGAAGCATGTCTCTGTTCCTATCTTCATTCGCTCCATTATATTTCTATTTAGTATTGTTATCCTGCAATTACCACCGAATAACTTCATTATTGAGAGTTGTCTAGAGCAGAGTGTCTCTGCGGGAAGCATTCATGAATGATAGCTGTCAGATATTCAATACCACTCTGACCTGCTCCAGGTCGACCATCGTCAAGGCCAACTGTACCATACATATCTTGGATCTCTATGAAGTATTGGCTTCTTCTTTTTCTCCTTGTTTCGCCACTTTAAGAAGTTCTCTTTCTGAGCCCTGAATGATCTTTCCATCGCCGCAACTCTCACCCAACGAATTCCTAACTCGAAAAGTCTTACTCCTATTTCGACTGGGAAGAACGACTGTTTCTCTACGAATGAGATAACATGCACCTTGATGTTGTTGCTCATTGAGCCGAACTCGACGTACTTTACCAGCTTTCCTCTTACAATCGCCCTCAACTATAGTTTGTTTGCGCCCACTATCCTGTCCAGATTAATCTCCTGTGGATATGTGGTTACATGCAGTGGCGACACACATTCGTGAGCACATTGATAAACTTCTTATCCCTGCCTGTCAGCATGACATTTCCTGCAATACCTCTCTCATCTTTATAGTCTCCTGCAACATCTTTTCGTACCGGTTCAGCAGCCAAAGCGGGATCTTGCAGATCATGGGACTCCTTTGTTTCAGATGATATGTACGATTTTCTGCCACGCTTCGGATCCATGCAGTGGATCGCAAGTCCGAAGTTCATAGGCACCTCGTGTAGCGGATGGAACCTTTATCTCCTTCCCAGTTCGCCATTCTCCACATTCGACTGCAAAGAAAAAACCGAACCCGTGTACAGTAAGCACTGGTCTATTCCAGCTAAATATTGCAGCCTTGAATATCGTATTTTTGATACACTACTCCACATATCAAAGACGGAAATTTCATAAATTTAAATAATATTTGTAAAAAGTTTCAAATATTTTGCGATTGTCATTACTTTACAAAGCTCATTTTAATATATACAACAAAACAAATACTACCTAAAACTGTAATCGTAACAGCTCCCCAATACAAATGCGTAAGAACAAACAAGAAGGCAATCAAAGCAATTACAAATGACACACCAACGTATTGCACAATACGCTTATCAAATAATTCCAATAATCTAAGACCAGTACTTCGGGCAATAATTCGAAGTATTAATAATTGGAAAATACATCCCACTATACTAAAGCAAAGAATAGTAATAAGCGGTGAAGAGAAAAGAGCAATACCGATAATGATAACCATTATTCTTGTCACAAAACAGATAATCTGCAACCTAAAAAACGCTTTATCTTGCGCCGTAATGCTCACTGCTGAACTTATTGGAACAACAATGAACGAACTCATTAGCCATGGTAATAGGGCAAGTACATACCAACCAGAGTCCGCCCACTCTTTTCCGAAGAGAATTGGGAATAACCAAATAGAGAGGGCTCCAAATATAAAGAACGGGAATGCTGATATACGTACCAATGCATTCACATTGTTTTGCAGGGAGCATGCAAAAGTCGCCGACCTTTTGAAATCTTCTGATGCCTTTTGAAAAAAAACGTTTCTGATCGCATTACCGACAACTTGAGATGGCAGTTTGAGAATGCGATAAACTAAATCATAATAACCAACCGATGGCAATCCGTATGATATTGGAAAAGTATATGCAGGAAGCCTTTGTGAAAAAATATTGATTATCGAAGCTGGTGTATTATACAATGCCATCCGTTTGTATTCAATGAATAATGATATTAGTTTCCGCCATGAAGGAAATAGCAACAACGATTTGTCTTTATAAAAGATGTAAAGACCAGATAGAATCATTATAATAACATATGAAGCCAATTGACTATAGACAAGGAATCGCCCTTCTCCAGCAATATAATGCCCAGCAAGAATTGATAATAAGTTGTTAATAATTACTAAACCCGCTTGTATAAAAGCGAAAATTGAAAAAAACTTCTTTCGCGTGCACCATAACGAGATTACATTAACCATTGAAATGGCAAAAACCGAGAGTGGCATTAACAGGAACAAATCATTCCATTTAATCAAAGGAATAATTTCATTCTTAGTAATAAAATACACTGCAATAACAACCACACCTACAAGAATAGATGCCATGGTCATTATCACAGAGCTTAACCAGAACAAACACCTAGCATTTGATTCCTTCTCTGCTAAAACAATTGTCATTTCGTATCGAAGGCAAGCACATACTTCTATCGTTAGAACAACAGAAACGTATACCGAGAAGATACCGAATTCCGCAGGCGAATAAAGCCGCGTGAGAATGGGTGCTGCAAGTATTGAAAGTGACTGAGCTATCAATACTCCAATCGAAACCTTCGAAATATTCCTAATGTAATCTGAATGGAAGATCGCCATTTTCAAAGACGCCCGTCAACTATCGACCTGTCAAGCATACATTTCACGTCGAAAATGACGTGCTTTCCCATTAGCATGCTAACAATATCTAGTCCTTCGAACTTCGTATGGGCGACGGCAGCGATTGCAGCGTCAAATTTTTCAACAGGAAGTTCGTTCACAACCTTGATGCCGTATTCGTGCTCAACAATAGCAGGATTTGCCCAAGGATCATAAACAGTGATGTCCAGATTATACTCAGTTAAAGCATTATATATGTCGATGACTTTTGTATTCCTGACATCCGAACAATTCTCCTTGAACGTGAATCCCAAGATTAAAATATGAGAACCGAGCACCTGAATTCCTTTTTTCAGCATTAGTTTGATTGTTTCGAAGGCGACATATTCCCCCATCCCGTCATTTATCCTGCGACCTGCAAGAATAATCTCAGGATTATATCCGTGACGCTGCGCACACTGAGCCAAATAATAGGGATCTACACCGATGCAATGACCGCCGACAAGTCCCGGACGGAAAGGAAGGAAGTTCCACTTAGTGCCGGCATCCGAAGAAGGCGCCGCCCGCCAGCGGGGATGGATGCGCCGCTTCGAGCACGAGGTGACGGGCGGAATCGATGAGCGCGGCCTTGCCCCTTGCGAAGTTTCCCCACAGGAGGAACACGACCCCGTCGCAGCGCTCGGAAATCGTGCGGATCACGGCATCGGTGAATTCCTGCCAGCCGATGCCGCGGTGGGAGGCAGCCTCCCCCGCCCGGACGGTCAGGATCGCATTGAGCAGCAACACTCCCTGCCGAGCCCAGGCCTCCAGGTTGGGACGCCCGCTCATCCGGACGTCCAGGTCGTCCTCGATTTCCTTGAAGATGTTCTTGAGCGAGGGCGGAGCGGGTATGTTATCGGGGACGCTGAAACTCAGCCCCATGGCCTGACCGTAGCCGTGGTAAGGGTCCTGCCCCAGGATCACGGCCTTGACCTGATCCAATGGGGTCAGTTCGAAGGCTTTGAAAATCTGGCTGCCCGGCGGGAAGATCTTCGCGCCTGAGGCCTTCTCCTGATGGAGGTAACGCACGAGCGCCGCAAAGTAGGGTTTCTCGAACTCCCCTTGCAGCGCGCGTTTCCAACTTTCTTCTATTTTTACTTCCATGAGGTAAAAATAGCGAATATTTCCGAAATCAAGTGAAGATTTGCTCCATGACGTTTCCGATCGTGCGGACATACTGGAAGGTAAGACCTTCGACGTAGATCGGCTTGATGTCCTCGATGTCCTTGCGGTTGTCTTCCGAGATGACGATCGTGGTCACCCCGGCCCGCTTCGCAGCCAGGATCTTCTCTTTGATGCCCCCGACCGGCAGTACCCGGCCGCGCAAAGTCATCTCCCCGGTCATGGCAATCCCATGCTTCACGGTTTCCCCGCGCAAGGCGGAGACCATCGAACTCACCATTGTGATACCTGCGGAAGGCCCGTCCTTGGGGACGGCCCCTTCCGGAATATGGATATGAATATCCTTGGACGCGAACTGCTTGGAGGTAATCTTGGCCAGTTCGGGATGGGCCTTTATGTACTGGTAGGCGATGGTGGCGGATTCCTTCATCACATCGCCCAGATTGCCTGTAATGGTCATGACGCCTTTGCCGTTGCTGACGGAACTCTCCACAAAGAGGATTTCCCCGCCCATCTGGGTCCAGGCCAGGCCGGTGACCACGCCCGGGGCTTCGTTGCCCTTCTGCAGATCATGGAAGTTGGTCGGCAGACCGAGGTATTCTTTGAGGTGCTCCCGCTTGATCACGGCCGGGTAGTTCTCGCCCATCGCGATCTTCTTGGCGGTCACCCGGATGATCTTGGCGATCTTTTTCTCCAGTCCGCGTACGCCGGACTCCCGGGTATATTCATTAATGATGCTCATCAGAGCGTTCTTGTCGATCCGGAGTTCACGGCGGCCGATGCCGTGTTCCTCAAGCTGCTTCGGAACAAGATAGCGTTTGGCGATCTCCATCTTCTCTTCGGTGAGATAGCCGGTCACGTTGATCAGTTCCATCCGGTCGAGGAGGGCGGGGTGCACCGTGGACACGGTGTTCGCGGTGGTGATGAAGAGCACGTTGGAGAGGTCGTAGTCAATGTCCAGGTAGTTGTCGTGGAAGGCGACATTTTGCTCCGGATCCAGGACTTCCAACAAGGCGGAGGACGGATCCCCCTTGAAGTCTTTGCCGACCTTGTCAATTTCATCGAGAACGATCACCGGATTCGAAGTGCCCGCCTTGTTGATGCTATTGAGAATCCGGCCCGGAAGGGCACCCACGTAGGTTTTCCGGTGGCCGCGGATCTCCGCCTCGTCGTGCATGCCGCCCAAGGCGATGCGGACGTATTTCCGGCCCAGGGCCTTGGCGACCGACTTGCCCAGACTCGTCTTGCCGACGCCGGGAGGCCCGTAAAGGCAGAGAATCGGGGATTTCATATTCCCCTTCAACTTCAGGACAGCGAGATATTCAATGATGCGGTCCTTCACGGTCTCGAGGCCGAAGTGATCGCGGTCGAGTACCTTCTGGGCATGCTTGAGGTCCAGGTTGTCCTTGGACAAGTGTCCCCAGGGCAGGTCGAGCATAAATTCCAGGTAGTTGTACTGAATACTGTAGTCCGGAGAAGAGGGGTTGTACTTCTCAAGTTTCGTAAGTTCCTTCTCGAAGGTCTCGCCGACCTCCTTGGGCCATTTCTTCTTGGCAGCGCGGGCGCGGAGCTTCACGAATTCCTCTTCTTCATCCATACCGAGCTCTTCCTGGATGGTGCGGAGCTGGTTGTTCAGGTAGAACTCCCGCTGCTGCTGATCGATGTCGGACTTCACTTTCTGGTTGATTTCCTGCTTGATCTTGAGCAGTTGAATCTGGGTGTCCAGCACGGTGAGGAGCTTCATGGCGCGGACTTTCAGATCTTCGTAGCGGAGGAGGTCCACCTTTTCGGGAAAATTCTCGACTTCGACCGTGGTGGCGATGAAATTCACCAAGAACACGAAATTGTCGATGGACTTGAGGGCGCCGATGGCTTCACGGGGGGCAAAGGACGAGGCCTTGATGATCGTGGCAGCGCGTTCCTTCAAGGATTCGGCGATCACCCGGGTGTCGTTGTCGTCCGCGGGGACCACGTCTTCGAGGTACAGCACCTTGGCGGTAATGTAAGGGTCGTAGGCGAGGATGCCCTGCAGGCGGAACCGCTTGACTCCCTGTAGGATGGCCGTGATGGTTCCGTCCGGCATGTCCAGAATCCGGATGATCCGGGCAGCGGTACCGTATTGATAGAGGTCTTTTTCCTTGGGGTCTTCGACGGAGATGTCATTCTGGGGAACGGTGCCGATGAAGGAGCCGCTGTTCTCGGCATCCCTGATCAGCCGGATCGATTTCTCGCGCCCGATGATGATCGGAAATACGGCGCCGGGGAAGAGGACGGCGTTCCGCAGGGCGAGCACGGGAAGGGTTTCCGGCAGTTCGGTCGGATCCACCTTCATCTGGTCTTCGCCCTGAAGGACGGGGATGATGCTCACCTGAGCTCCGCTGGAAAACTGGAAATCTGTATTTTTATCAACTTTCATTTTCAATCATATTCATTTTGCGCGGACACTCTCTCCCTGCCAATCTGGCAGCGAGAGAGGGGTTGCGGTTACTACTAGGGAATATCGTCAATCTCCATGCCACAAAAATTTCTGCTTATGATTTTGAATATTAAAAAAATAACTCTATTTTTGCATCCCGCAATCTGAATACAAAGGATTTGCATAACTTCTTTAAATTACGTTTAATACTATGACAAAGGCAGAAATTGTAAACGAAGTTGCCAAGGCAACCGGCATTGAAAAGATCGCAGTGCAGAACGTTATCGAGGCTTTCATGAAGACTGTGAAAGATTCGCTTATCAGAAAAGAACCGGTGTATCTCCGCGGTTTCGGCAGTTTCATCATCAAGCACAGAGCCCAAAAGGCTGCTCGCAACATCACGAAGAAGACGACGATGATCATCCCCGCGCACGACATTCCGGCGTTCAAACCGGCGAAGGCATTCGTTGTCGCGGTCAAGAATAGCTAAATAAATACCTTATGCCAAGCGGTAAAAAGCGGAAAAGACATAAAATGTCTACGCACAAGCGTAAAAAACGCTTGCGCAAAAATAGACACAAGAAGAAATAGTCTTCTGTGTCTGCCATTTTAGCAGTCTGCTAGAAGAAAAGGCTGACCGGAAGTCCGGTACAGCCTTTATTACTATTTATACCATTGTTATTTCCTTATGGAGTCTGAAAATTCAGAAAAAGATCTGATTGTCGATGTCACATCGAACGAGGTTCAAATCGCGCTGATGGAAAACCGCCGGCTGATTGAACTGAACAAGGAGTCCAGCAAAGGGCACAACTTTTCCGTCGGAGATGTATACCTCGGAAAAGTGCGGAAGATTCTTCCCGCGCTCAATGCTGCCTTCGTGGACATCGGGGACAAGAAGGAAGGTTTCGTTCATTATCTGGACCTGGGGCTGTATTTCAAAGCGTTCGACGAGTTCGTGCGCAAGAGCAACCCCAACTCGGATCTCAGGAGCTTGTATTCCAAGATCAAACTCGGTCCCATCCTGGAGAAGGAGGGACGGCTCGAGAACGAGTTGAAGGTGGGCCAGATGATGATCGTGCAGATCGTCAAGGAACCGATTTCCACCAAAGGATCCAGACTGACTGCGGAAATTTCATTGGCAGGACGCAACATTGTACTGATGCCCTTCGCCGAGAAGGTGAGCATCTCCCAGAAAATCGCCTCGAAGGAAGAAAAGAAAAGGCTCGAGACACTGGTCCGGAGCATTCTCCCCAAGAACTACGGAGCCATCATCCGCACGGCAGCCGAGGGCAAAAATGCCGCGGTGCTGGTCGCGGAGTTGAAGTCTCTGATCGAGAAGTGGGAAACTTCCTGGAAAAAGATCGCGAAATCCAAAGGCGTGCAACTGCTCTTCACCGAGTACAGCAAGACCACCACAATTCTCAGGGATCTCCTGAACGATTCGTTTTCGAACATCTATGTGAACGATGCGAACATCTATGAGGAGACAAGGAAGTATATCGCCCTGATCTCGCCGGATCAGGAGAAGATCGTGAAGCTGTACGAGGGCAAGGAACCGATTTTTGACCATTTCGAGGTCACCCGCCAGATCAAGAGTTCGTTCGGCAAGGTGGTGCCGATGAAGCAGGGTGCCTATCTCGTCATCGAGACGACGGAGGCCCTGAATGTGATCGACGTGAACAGCGGGATCCGCGCGAAGACTTCCAACCAGGAGGAGAACACCTTCGAGGTCAACAAGATCGCCGCGGAAGAAATCGCCCGGCAGCTGCGCCTTCGGGACATGGGGGGAATCATAGTGGTCGACTTCATCGACATGGATTCCCAAGAGAACCGCAACGAGCTGCACAAGTACATGCTGCAGCTCATGGAGGGAGATCGCGCCAAGCACAACGTGCTGCCGCTCACCAGATTCGGCCTGATGCAGATCACGCGCCAGCGGATTCGTCCCGTGACGGAGATCAACACGGCCGAGACCTGCCCGGCCTGCCACGGCACCGGCAAGATTTTCTCGAGCGTCGTCATTGACGAGCAGATCGAGCGAAAGATCGCCTACTGTGCGGAGAAAGGGATCCATTCCCTCGTGCTGAAGGTCAGTCCGATTCTCGGAGCCTACCTTCGGAGGAACACGACACTTCTGGGCAACAATTCCTTCTACGGCAAATGGAAGCGGAAGTACAAGTGCAAGATCGACCTCGTCGAGGTCACCGACTTCACCGTCCTGCAGAATGAAATTTACGACAAAAAAGGCAACCGGCTCGACACCTGACGCGGCCTCCCGGGCGAGAAGCGCCACCCTACCACGGGAAGCGCCGCCCTACCACGCGAAGCGCCGCCCTACCACGCGAAGCGCCGCCCTACCACGCGAAGCGCCGCCCTACCACGGGAAGCGCCGCCCTACCACGGGAAGCGCCGCCCTACCACGGGAAGCATCGCCCTACCACGGGAAGCGTCGCCCTACCACGGGAAGCGTCGCCCTACCACGGGAAGCGGGCGGACTGGGAGGTCGACGAACCGAGCAACCGGCCCGACACCTGACGCGGCCTCCCGGGTACGCTCCGGTGACAGCCAAAGCCTCAACGCATTCTCACGGGGCTGGCCAAAAAAGTCTTGGCCGGCCCTTTTTGGCACCACCTGCAAAAACAGGCCGCCTGCACCTCGAACATCTTCGCATTAGCCAGCACTTTTGGCACCATATGCAAAACAGGCCAGCCGGCGCCTCGAACACTTTCGCATTTGCCAGCACTTTTTATTGTTCTTTGTTCCAGGTTGAGTCTACCTTAGATTCAATTATTGAATTCTCGGCCGCCTATTCTGACATTTTAACCACCCTCATTACACAGAGCGGCCTGCCAGGACCAAAATGCCGAGAATCAGGGCCTGGGTAGGGTCTGCAGAGACCTGCCAGGACCAAAATGCCAAGAATCCGGGCCTGGGTGCTACCTACGGAGGCTTGCCAGGACGGGAATGCCGGGGAATTGGTCCCGGCTAACATCGGCTGCCCCAGGAACAATTCGAGATTTACAAAATGCGGGCACGCCGATCCAGCTCCCAGGGCTGTACAGGGCATATGAGCGTGAAAGATCTGTCAAAATATTCGCCCTCTTTTCACACCGATCGGCCTTCTAGGCCCTTCCAAGAGCGATTGCTGTGCCCATGTTTTGTAAATCCGATTCCAGAAACAAGACCTTGATCAGTTTTGGGTCTGTATCCAAGACCGGAAACACGGGGAATCGGGCTTCGCTGCCGTCCCGAAAGGCATTCCAGGACGGAAATGCCGGGAATCCGGGCCTAGGTGCTACCTACTGAGGCCTCCCAGGACCAAAATGCCGGGAATCCGGGCCTGGGTAGGGTCTGCAGAGACCTGTCAGGACCAAAATGCCGGGAATCCGGGCCTGGGTGCTATCCACGGAGACCTGCCAGGACCAGAATGCCGGGAATCAGGGCCTGGGTAGGGTCTGCAGAGACCTGCCAGGACCAAAATGCCGGGGAATTGGTCCCGGCTAACATCGGCTGCCCAAGGAACAATTCGAGATTTACAAAATGCGGGCACGCCGATCCAGCTCCCAGGGCTGTACAGGGCATATGAGCGTGAAAGATCTGTCAAAATATTCGCCCTTTTTTCACACCGATCGGCCTTCTAGGCCCTTCCAAGAGCGATTGCTGTGCCCATGTTTTGTAAATCCGATTCCAGAAACAAGACCTTGATCGGTTTTGGGTCTGTATCCAAGACCGGAAACACGGGGAATCGGGCTTCGTTGCCACCCCGAAGGGCATTCCAGGACGGAAATGCCGGGAATCCGGGCCTAGGTGCTACCTACTGAGGCCTCCCAGGACCAAAATGCCGGGAATCAGGGCCTGGGTGCTATCCACGGAGACCTCCCAGGACCAAAATGCCGGGAATCAGGGCCTGGGTGCTACCCACGGAGACCTCCCAGGACCAAAATGCCGGGAATCCGGGCCTGGGTGCTACCCACGGAGGCCTCCCAGGACCAAAATGCCGGGAATCCGGGCCTGGGCGGGGCGGCGGAGGCCTGCCCACCTGTGAAGGTCATTCCTTGTGCGGACTGCGGTTGATTGTCAAGCCCTTGCCAAGAAAGGTGTGCAGAATATTCATTCCTTGCGCGAGCAGCGGAGGCTAGCCAGGCCGGGAACCCCGGAAAACAGGGCTTGGCAGAACCTGAGGAGACCTGGGGTGGCACCTAAGAGGGCTAGGGGGCCGAAGGGAGCTAGCCGGCCGAAGGGGTCTAGCGACGGGAGATGAAGGCTCGGACGAGAACGGAGAGGAACAGCAGGATGAAAAGGAACAGGCTGAAGCGGCCGACGATGTCACCGTGCCGGACGAAGTAGGTCTGGCGGTCGGAGAGGCCGACCTGACCGGTGAGGACCTCGGGCTGCCACCAGGAGGTTTCCTGAACGATGCGGCCGGCGGGGTCGATGATGGCGGATATTCCGGTATTGGCGCAGCGGGCAATCCAACGGCGAGTTTCGATGGCGCGCAGGGAAGCATAGGAGAGGTGCTGCCGGTAGCCGGGGGTGTCTTTCCACCAGGCGTCGTTCGTGATGATCGTCAAGAGCCGGGCGCCTTTCCGGATATATTCGGTGCAGTATTCGCCGTACACGGATTCGTAGCAAATGGCGCAGCCGATCGGAATGTCGCGAGCCGGCGCGGCGGAAGCGGCGGAAACAGCACCAGCGACACCAGCGGGAACAGCGGGAACAACGGGAACAGCGGGAACAGCGGTGGCAACGTCGGCAGCGACGGGCGCGGCGGCAGCAACAGGGACATATTCCCGAAAAATCAGGTTCGAGACCTCGGGCTGCCCGATGCAGCGCCCCATCACGCCTCCCAGCCATTCATCCACATGCCGGAACAGCGCCGGATAGGGGGTTGACTCGACCCCGACGACCAACTTGCTTTTATGGAATATGTCCGCGCGTCCGCTGGTGTCGATCATAAGGGCGGAGTTGTGGGACTCGTACCACTGGCCTTCCCCGCGGGGGCGGGCCGTATGGGAAGGGCGGGAAAAACTTTCGATGAGTTCGTAGGTCGAAGCGCCGAACAGCAAATTCGCTTCCGGATGGCGGGCAAGGAAGGCCCGGAAGTGCTGATAAGTCGGACTGGCGTGAATGTCTCCGACCAAGATGTCGTTCGTGAAGGTTTCGGGACCGATCAGCAGCACAGGCGTGGCGACGGAATCCCGAGGCGGGAAGTTCTGGAGGGCGTCGTCGAACTGGGCCACGAGCACGGCGGTCTGCTCGGCCTGGGTCATCGCCTCGAATTTGTGGTAAGGATCGAAGTTCGGCTGGGCGATCACCACTGCCAGGGATTCGGGAAAACGGGCCCCCGGCTCGGTTCCGGCACCCAAGACAAGCTGCTCACGGGCCCCCGGCTCGGTTCCGGCACCCAAGGCAAACTGCTCACGGGCACCCGGCTCGATACCGGAATCCAGGGCGAGGCGCTCACGGACAAGCAGGGCTCCCGAGAGCACGAGCGGACCGATCAGGAGAACCAGGGTACCCCCCAACGCAGCGAAGCGCGCCTTCCAGTTGAACCGGCGCCAGCGTCCGCTCCCCATCGACATGAGGATCCCGTACACCGACAGATTCACCGCCCAAATCCACAACGACCCGCCGAGCGTCCCGGTATACTCGTACCACTGGATCCACCCCGTCGTCCGCGCGAACGCATTCCCCAGCACCAGCCACGGCCAGCTGATCTCCGCCCACGTCAGGTAGTACCGCTCCCATGCCAGCCACGCCAACATCAGGAACAGGTTCGGAAGGGTTCCATGAATATATTTCCGACTCCACCGGAAAAGGCCGAAGATGAGGGACATCTGAAGCGCGTTCGCCAGCACGGCGAATATTCCCCCGCCGACGGTGGCATTGCACACCCAGAATGTCGTCGCGGCATTCCAAAGCACGAACGTCAAATAATGCCAGATCCAGAACCGCTTCATCTCGGTTTCGGAAGCGATCTCCTCGGCGCACAGCAGCGGCACAAAGGCGATCAGCACCAGGAATCCCAGACGCGGAACTAAAAATGGCACGCTCAGCAATAAAGCGGAGAGCGCGACCAAGAAAGCAATCATTGCGTTTCGGTTCATATTCCTTGCAAATAACGCAATTTCCGCAATAATAACAAAGCGCTCAGAAACGGAAATCGAAGCCGAAATTCAACACCACCAGGTTGTCGTGCGGTTCCTTCACCCCGTTGATGAATTGGTGGCGGTGGGTCATCCGCCAGAACATATCGATCCGTAGAATCCGGAAAATGTTCGAAATACCGACCCCCATTTCGATGTATGGCCGGTTCAGCGTCGACATCCCCTGCGGGAAGAGCATTCCCGAACCGAAGTCCGGATCGCCGAGGATGCCGTTGTTTTCGCGCCTCAGGGAACCGTAGGCCATTTTCATCGTGAAAATTTCTCGCCATTGCAACTTCTTCATGACTGGAATCTTTCCGAGGAAAAAGCCCTTGAAATGGTGCTCCCAGAACACCGACAGCCAGTGATCCGCCACGAACTCGTAGAAGGACATGCAGGCGAACGCATTCCGGTCCAAGGCGTAGGTTCCGTTGCCCGGAAAGATGTGCAGCATCGGATACGGCACGGTTCCGAAGATGTTCCCGCCGTTGACGATAATGCGGGAAGTCCCCGCCGGGGGCAGGCGAAGGTAATATTGGAGAGCCCCCTCCGTCCGGAGGAAGGAATAGTCGTTTTTCGCTATTCCTTTCAACGACCCCATCAGGTCAAAGGTGAGGATCGGGTACCGAGTGTAGACATAATACTTGTCGAAGACGCCCCGCGTGACAGCCTCTTGGCAGGAGAACCTGGCCTGTAGATGGGCCTGGTTATAGCCGACGGAATTGAAGCGCGCGCTGTCCGGGGAATACATCGGGACAAAGTGGTTCGAGAAGATCCGCCGGCTCTCCAGGGCGATTGACGTGTTGAAGCCCGATGACCATTCGTGCTGGTAGGAAAGAGAATAATCGTTGACGGGGCTCAATTTCAAGCCTCCCGCCTTGGCCAGCACGGAGGACATGATGTCCCCGCTGCCGAAGGCTTCTCCCCCTCGGCCGATCTGCATGATGTCGTGCTTGTAGAGCGCCACCAACTTCCGGGTCGGCTGATTGTCGAACATGTATTCCACCGTACCGCCCCCCTTCCAAGCCCGGTCCTTGAACCCGTAGGCGCCGTAGAGCATGACACGGACCTTCTTGCTGAGATCCTTCGTGGTCCGGATGCCAAGCTGCACACGGTTCCCCTCCAGCGGGTTGAAACTGTACAGGGAGGAATAAGGGCCGATCCCGATGTATTTGAAATCGTAGAATCCGGTCGCCAAAGTATTGACGACGGAAGCGATGTCGTGGTAGAGCGGAACGTTCTTGATCGAATCAACCATGTTGTAGATCCCCTGCTCGCGGGCACTGAGGGGGTAGGGACGCACGCTCTGCCAGTACTCCTCATCGTTCTTGAGCACGTTCTTCCCCAGCTGGATGAAGTCCGCGGACCGCGGCGATTCCTCCACCGACAGACTGTCGAACCGCGGGTTGGAGTAGTCGATCTGCCGGTTGCCCAGAAAGGCGATCATCTTCGAGGAGTCCCGCATCGTCACCGAAAAATCCACGTACAGTTTGTCCTGTTTGTAAAACCAGGATGAGTCGGCAAGCGGTTGGTGTTCGACATCGATCATCAGGGCGCGGATCCAGTTCACGTTGCCCTTCTTCAGTTTCGCATGAATATCCCGCAGGGCGAAATCCTTGGCGTCGATGGACATCTCCCCGTCGAAGGTTGGCGAAGATACCCACTTGGAGGGATGGAAGCGGATCTTATAGGTTTTTCTTCCGTCGATCTTCAAACTGTCGATCAGATAATAGTTGTAGTAGGTGGTTCCGGATGCCGAGATGGGCGAAGGGATGTTGATCTCGAAAAGTTGCAGGAAGTTGTCGTAGAAATTGATCTTCACCAGCATGTTGCCGGTGAACTGCGCCAGGGTGGCTTCGTTTTCGATTCCGGAGATCCGGCTGGCCAGGATGACTTCCCGCCGCTCCTTCGGATCGCGCTGGTAATAGTATTTGGAGGTGGACTCCGTGATCATGACCGGGAGATAAGGCTGGCCCGAGACCACGGAGGTGTCCAGGTAGTCATAGACGAAATCGAAATTCCGGGGCACCATTTCCCGGATGAGTTTCGTGTCGGCATTCGAGAGGTCCAGTTCCATCTTGCTGTACACGTCGCAGTTGTAGCGTTCCCGCCGTTCCGGATCGTTGAAGCGCTTGGCGGAATCGACCTGAGACAGGATCCACCGGACGTAACTGTCGTCAGGTTTCACGATGACGGCATCCAATTCGTTCAAGGCGGGGACAAGCCGGAAATGGAGTTCGTTGAACTGTCCGGGGTCGACCGGCAACTCCTGCGGCACATAGCCGAGGATGGAGGCCGTGAGCACATTCAGGGAGGAATTCCGGGTTTCCAGAAGGAAATAACCGTCCATGTCAGTGGAGACGCCCGTCGTAGAGTTGTTGAAATAGACCCCCGCGAACGGAATCCCTTCCCCGGACGAAGCGTCCACGACACGCCCCTTGACCTTGGTCGCCTGCGCGAAAACGTTCAAAGAATTGAACGTCAGCAGGAAGAATAGGATAAGTAAGAATCGGTGAATATGTCGAGGTGCGGAAGCCATTGTGAAACCAGAAGGACAGGAATCATCGGATCCTGTCGATCTTCAACTGCTGGATCTTGAATTCATTCTTGCTGTTGCTGACGAAGATGGTGACCATGAAGACCTCCCCGCCGGCGGTGAGGTAACCCAGCGCATACTTTGAATTGGATCTGGATGCAGTGTGGCTGATCTCGAAGGACCGCGGCGTGTAGTTGGAGAAAAACGACTTGAGGATCTGCTTCGCCTGATTCTTGCTGGAATCGTTGGTCGTGGACATGATGGAGATCTCAAGATTGTCCGCGAACCAAGCGGAAAGCTTGTCCGCATCTCCTTGACCGATGTACTTGGCGATGGGAACGAAGACATCGTACCCGTCGGAGCGGGCAATCGGAGAGGCGCAGAGAAGCGCGACCGATGCCAGAAATATCTTCAGCATTGTCTTCATTGCGCTCCCTTTTGTTGCAAATACCGAGCCACTTTCTTATTTTTGTGGAGATGAAAATGTGCCTGCTCACCGTCGGGAAAACCGATATCGGCTGGGTGCGAGAAGGGTTGGAGACCTACGCATCCCGGTTGAGTCATTATATTCCTTTCTCGGTCAGCGAGATCCCGGAACTGAAAAATGCCTCCGCCCTGTCGCGGGATCAGATCCGGGAGAAGGAAGGGGAACTGATCCTGAAGAACTTGAAGCCTTCGGACCGAGTCATCCTGTTGGACGAACGCGGGAAGGAGTTGCGCTCCATCGACTTCGCCCGGGAAATCGAGAAACTGACTGCAGGCGGTGGCAAAGATCTTGTATTTGTGATCGGCGGTGCCTATGGTTTTTCGGAGGCGGTGTACGGCAGGTCGGACGGAAAAATCTCTCTTTCTCGGATGACGTTTTCCCACCAGATGGTCCGGGTTGTCTTCACCGAGCAGCTCTACCGAGCGTTCACGATCATAAGAGGAGAACCCTATCACCACGAGGGATGAAAAGAAAATTCGGCATACGGGACTACTTTGTCTGGGGATTCATGGCGATCACCCTGGTGCTCCTGGCATTCTCCATGGTGGTCAGCATCCTGCCGGCGGACGTGGAGAGGGAGGCGCGGAAGATGGAACGGATCGTGTCCCGGAAGATGGCGGTGCTGGACAAATACATCCATTCCTCCCTGACGGCAGACAAAACGACCTGGACCGCTGAATATGACCTGCCGGAGGACATGGTGATCTACCGCTACATCAACGATTCCCTCCAGTCCTGGAGCAACCAGTTTTTCGTTATCAATGACGACATCAGCACACGGGTTGTGTTCCAGCGGCTTGCGAATATGCGGAACACCATCAGTTCCCCTCTGGCGGAAGTGACCGAAGAGCCCGCGTTCGTGAATTACGGCCCGAAGTGGTATCTGGTCAAGTCCGAGGTCTTGGGCGCGCGCCGGGTGATCGCGGGACTCGAAATCATCAATTCCATGGATGACGAGAGCGTGAACGGAGTGAACCGGAGCCTGCGTCTGAACAAGGGCTATTCCATCAATCCTCTTTCGACAAGCGGGGGCGCAGCTGTCATGCTGGAGGGACGGCCGGTCTTCAAGGTAAACTACGATTCCTTTACAGGTAGGTCGCTGGCGACGCACTCCACCCTGGTCTGGCTCGCGCTGCTTTCGTTTATGTTCGGTGCCCTGCTGTACTTGAGCAACAAGCGAAACCTCACGCGACTGCTGCAGGTGATCGCAGGGATCTTCGTGGTGATGGTCGCGGCATATTTCTGGGGAAACAACATCAGAGATGATTCAAAGCTGTTCTCCCCCAGTATCTATGCCGACGGGGAGTTCTTCAATTCCCTGGGCGCGGTTCTGATCGCATCGATCTTCATCACGACGACGATCTTCTGTCTGTTCCTGACACGGAAGGACATCTACCGGCGAGTTCTGCAGGGCAACCGACCGGTCCGGCTGAACATCCTCATCACCTGCCTCGTTCTCCTGATCCTGGGAGTGGCCGGCTACACCCACCTGATCTTCAGCAGCATCATCCTCAACTCCAGCATCTCGGTAGAACTCTACAACCTGAACGACCTCAATGTGTTCAGTCTGATTGTCTATGTGATCGTTTTCTCCCTGCTGCTGACCCTTCCTCTGTTGGCGATCATGCTGGCAGCAGCGCTGCGGAAGCGATTCGGATACCCCCTGAACCTGCATTCCTCCTGGTGGAAAATCTTGTTTTCCGTACTGGGCGCCACCTATCTGGTCGTCATGGCCGGATCCCTGGGATTTCAAAAAGAGCGGGACAGGGTGAACGTGTGGGCGAACCGCCTTTCCATGGACCGGGACATCAGCCTTGAACTACAGTTGCGGACCATCGAAGAACAGATTTCCACGGATCCGGTGATCGCTGCCCTGTCGGCGCGGGAGAACAGCAACAATTTGATCCTGAACCGAGTCGCCGGGAACTACATGTATCAGATTTCCCAAGACTACGACCTCGGTGTTGAGATATTTCCCAGCAGCGCGAGCCCGCAGGAGATCGCATATTTTTCGAACCGGATCGCCAACGGAACAGTCATCGCGAACGGTTCGCGCTTCCTGTACACCCGCGACGGCACCGGGAACTCCCTCTACACGGGCGTATTCCTGTATTATTCAACAGAAAGCGGAGTGTCCCGGATGCTGCTGTCGGTGGCGTCGAAGTCCAACCGGGAAGATAGAGGCTATGCCAGCATTTTGGGGATCACGGATCCCGGGCAGGTCCTGATCCCTGCGAAATATTCCTATGCGCGGTATGCGTCCAACACCCTTTCGAACTACAAGGGGAACTACCCCTATCCGACGACCCTGGACGAAGTCCAGAAGTCGGAACTGCTTGACATTCCGTCCGGAATACTCCGGACCGGGGGCTATACCCACTTCGTGAACGGCCTGTCCGACAGCGACTTGGTGCTGGTTTCCCGGCAGAAAACCGAGGCGTTCAACTACATCGTCGCGACCCTGTTTCTGTCACTCACCCTCTATTTCTGCCTGCTCGCGATGTCCCTGGCGCAGAGGCGGCAGAAAACCCAAGAAAAGAATTACTACAAGTCGCGGATCAACGCGACCATGCTGGGAGCGCAGATCCTGACGCTGATCACCTTGGCGACGGTGAGCGTGGTGTTCGTTTACAAGCGGAACAACGCCAACCTGCGGTCATCCATGTCGGAAAAGATCAACTCATTGCAGACTCTGCTGGAGTCCCGTTTCCGCTACGCGCAGTCCTACAACGATCTGAATACGCAAGAAGCTGCCATGATCCTGGAAGACATCAGCAACACGCTCCGGTCCGACATCACGCTCTACACGACTAGCGGGAAGGTGTTCCGGTCCACGACGCCGGAAGTTTTCGACAAAATGCTGCTGGGGACCCGGATCAACCAGGAGGCCTACGAGAACATCGTGTACCGGAACCGGCGGTATTTCATCAACCGCGAAGACACAGGAGTATCGAAGTGCTATTTCCTGTACGCTCCCGTATTCAATGCCCAGGACAAGTTAATCGCTTTCTTGGGCTCTCCGTACACGGACGAGAGCTTCGATTTCAAGACGGAGGCTGTTCTGCATTCGGCAACGATCATCGTGGTCTTCCTGATTCTGCTGCTCCTTTCGCGGTTCGCGACAGAGGCGGTAGTGGACAAGATGTTCCAGCCGCTCTCCGAAATGGGACGGAAGATGAACGCGGCGGACATCAACAATCTGGAATACATCATCTACGAGCGGGACGACGAGATTTCCAGGTTGGTGCGGGCGTACAACCTGATGGTACACGACCTGTACAACAGTACGCGGCAGTTGACGCAGGCGGAACGAGACAAGGCATGGGCGACGATGGCGCGGCAAGTAGCGCATGAGATCAAGAATCCACTGACGCCGATCAAGCTGCAGATTCAGCGGCTCATCCGGATGAAGAACAACAACAATCCCGCCTGGACGGAGCGGTTCGACGAGATTTCCCGCGAGGTGCTCCATCAGATCGACCTGCTGGCGGATACGGCCAACGAGTTCTCGACTTTCGCGCGGCTGTACACTGAAGAGCCGGTCGAGATCGATCTGGATCAACTGTTGAAAGATGAAATCGCCCTGTTCGACAGCCGCGATAAAATCAGTTTCTCCTACATGGGCTTGGACGGGGCGAAGATCAAGGGGCCGAAACCGCAGTTGACGCGGGTGTTCGCGAATCTGTTGGGAAACGCTGTCCAGGCGATCGAGCACGAACAGGAGGAAGCCCGTGAGCAGGGCCGGAAGCCGATCCAGGGCCGGGTGATCGTTTCGCTGCGCCTGTCCACGAAGGAGGACCACTACGACATCGTGTTCGAGGACAACGGGCCGGGAGTCAGCGACGAAAACCGCTCGAAACTGTTCACACCGAACTTCACCACGAAGACCAACGGGACGGGGCTGGGCCTGGCGATCTGCCGGAACATCCTGGAAAAGAGCAACGGAGAAATCTTCTATTCCCGTTCCTTCACGCTTCAGGGCGCCTGCTTCACCGTCCGCTTCCCCCGGTTCAAGTAGCTGTTTCACTTCGCTGTCCTCATCTCGCCGCCTCATCTCGCCGCCCATTTCGCCGCCCCATCTCGCTGCCTCATCTCGACGCCTCATCTCGACGCCCCCGGATCCTAATCATCAACCTTCCCAAGACCGCCTTGCCGGGATTCCGGTCCTGGCAAGACCTTCCGACCACCGCCCAAGCCCGCCTTCCCGGCATTCCGGTCCTGACCAGTCTCTCCGGCCCCTACCCAAGCCCAGATTCCCGGCATTTCCGGCCTGACCAGTCTCTCCGGCCCCTACCCAAGCCCTGATTCCCG
>LSQX01199602.1_pt1 | contig 32100 bp, 30 predicted proteins | sample 654561 | NCBI WGS metagenome assembly LSQX01 (sample SAMN04489861, study PRJNA283612) | anaerobic digester metagenome | isolation source: 4 biogas reactors fed with cattle manure at either 37C or 55C with and... | place: Denmark: Kongens Lyngby | collected 2014 | reverse complement strand
GTCTTGAAAAAGCCGCCATCTTTACTGTTAAAGGCAGTCATAGCACGGGTGCCATTAATACCGATAAGCCAGTCGGCCTCAGCTCTGGAGCGTGCTGCCGCTTCTAAACCCTTCATGCTCTCATCATCGCGGATGTTGTCAAAGGCATCAATGATGGATTGCTTAGTCATTGACTGTAGCCATAGGCGTTTGACAGGCTTTTTGCTCTTAGCGTATTGCATGATGTAGCGGAAGATAAGCTCACCCTCACGACCCGCATCGCATGCGTTAATGATTAGGTCGATATCTTTGCGCTTGATTAATTTAAGCAGCATGTTAAGACGCGTTTCGCTTCTTTTATCGATAGGCTTAAGTTCAAAGCTCTTTTCCGGGATCGCCGGTAAGTTATTAAATGACCATTTGCCACGTACGACATCGTCGGGATTAATTAAGGTCAATAGATGACCGACGCTGGAAGAGAGGACGTAGTCATCACTTTCAAAATAGTCGCCATGGCGTGAAAATCCGCCCAGAGCGCGAGAAATATCTAGTGCAACAGAGGGTTTTTCCGCAATAATAAGAGTTTTTGACATAGAACTAATTTAAAAAGACCAAAGATAAAAGACAGAAATTGTAAATTCGCAATTCAGTGCAGTTTTACATGTAATTCATGCTTTGGCAAGTGGTTTACCAGCTAAGCAAACTAAAAGAATGAGTATTAAGACAATATTGCATCAATATAACAGTCGCTAATTAGATGCTTTTCAAGAGAATCTTAAGATGATTTTTTAAACCTTAAGCACTTGGACAAATTTATCCTCTCGATAGTTCAAATGTAGAGACTAAGCAAATACAATGAAAGACATGATTTTAATTCTGGAAGGTGGAGTGTTCATATGGGGCTTCAATCAATTACAACTAAGCAATTTTTGGCATTGTTAAGTGCAGCGCTCTCCTTGACTCTACTTTCAAGTGGTGTTGTGACTTGGGTGGCGGCTAATTGGCAGAGTATTGCGCCATCTCATAAGATTTTGCTGCTGCAGGGGCTTATATTATTGATAGGCTTAGCCATGGTGTTGCTACGTCAACGTGCTGTTAGTCATGAGCAAGGGCCTCAGCCAGCACTTTATTGGTGGTATCAAGGGCTGGCTTTTTTGGGAGCGGTAGTAAGCGGCGCACTACTTGCTTTAGTGGGGCAGATTTACCAAACAGGAGCCGATACTTGGCAGCTTTTCGCTTTGTGGTTCGTCCTCATATTGCCTTGGTTTGCCTTCTCACCAAATGTATTTATAGCTGCTTTAGCAGCGGTGGTAGCCAATACCGCTGCGGTTTTATTTCTGCTGGATAATCAGTTGTTGATCTCTCGAACTACAGCGACTTATTTATTAGCCTTTTTAAATGCCTTGCTTTTTCTGGGTTTGGAGCATAAGTGGGCTAAGCATGACTCATTATGGGCTGTTCTTAGTACAACAGTATTAATCTGCGCTATCACATTATTTGCTAGTGCCAAGATGGATGGTTTTGGTGGTGCTATTTCTCTACATCTACTAATTGCTGCTGTGTTGCTGATGTTGTATGTCAAATTAAGTTGTGGCGGCTTGCATATTAAAGTATTAATTGTCGCAACGATAGCAGCGTCTTTGACTGCTTATATATTGGAAGTGATGGCTGATGTTTACAGAGACAACAGTAGTTTGGCATTTACTTTATTTGTGATTGGTTTAATTTGGGCAGGAGCCGCTTTTGTCATACTGTTGTTGTGGCGCTCCAATAGTAAGTCAACTAGTGGTTTAGAACGAGAATTGACTGTTAAATCACAGCAACAACCAGCTCCGATCAGCGTCTTTCTGGCATTAAGTAGTTTATTGGTAGCAGTGTTTTTCTATATGGCTTTTTATCTTATTGTAGAGCAGAGCTACGGAAATCAGCTGGCGCACTTTACAAGTGAACTCGCTATTATTTTATTGTTATTGGCACTGGTTATCTTATATTTTTGCAAAGGAGGTGTGTTTGCTTACAGTTCCTTAGTCTTGTATGAGCTTGCTGTCTTTATGGGTATAGAGAGATATATTTCTCATCATTATTTGTGGTCTTATGATGGACAAACAGCGTCAATTCCTTGGGGTGCCTATATTACACCCTTGCTTGCTTTAGTTGTTAGTGTACTGATTTATCGTAGACGCTCGGAGTCGTGGATTCGTTTTACTGTGAGTTTAGGTTTTTTTGTTTTTTTGAGTATCTTGCCAAAACACTCTTTGCTACCTTGGCTAACAAGTGAGATTGTGCTGCTGCCGCTTGTGTTTATTGCTTTGATTTGGTGGTTTTTTAGAAAAGCCGAGACTGTTCAAATGCCTTTATTTGCTGCATTTATGCTCTGGGCTTTATATGTTGTAGTGAGCACTTTTTACAAAAATTACTATGGTTTGTATATGGACTCAGGCCAAGAGATTACTTTCAGTTCCATTTTATTGACCTTTTTGTTACCTATAAAGGTAATAAATCGATCGTTTGATTTGTCCATGAATTTGCTGATAGCTAACTCCATCTATTGGTTTTTGATTGTAGTTGTATCGTTAGTTCCTTTATGGGCGTTATGGCAAATTTCTAAAGATAAAGGTACTACAGCTAAGCTTGTGGCGCTATTAATGGGGCTTTTAGTGTTTTGGCTGTGGTTTGGACGGGTTGAGATAATCATAACCTTTAGTTTGATGGTTTTAGCTTATTACTATAAAAGTCGTATGCTGTATTATTCCGCCGTTGTGCTGGGCCTAATTGGCCTAAGTATGTTTTATTTCAGTTTGTCTGTACCCCTTACGCAAAAAGTCTATTTATTGCTTCTTTCTGGCAGCCTGTTTTTGGTGCTGTATTTTGTTTTTGCGAAAAAGCTTTTAATTGAAAATAAGGAGGTATCACATGATTTTGAGGTGCATTCTTCCAAGTTTTCAGAAGTCGCTGAGAGTTTTAAAACTCGCGTTGCCCCTTTTAGTCGAGCCGGGTTCTATGGGCTCCTCTTTTTAGCGGTGTCATTACCGCTTGCAGCATCGCAGTGGCAGGTGCTTAGTTTTGGGCGTATTTTAGGTGGCGGTCAATCTGTCTTGCTTAGATTACAGCCAGTGGATCCGCGTTCACTGATGCAGGGCGATTATATGGTGATTAACTATGAGCTTGGTAGTCGAATTCAACAAGTCTTGGGATCCGCAATAATCGATGAAGCTGCCAAGGTCCAGATCTCTGATAGCTTAAAAAAACGTTTATCGTTAGAGGATGGGGTGCGTTTTTTGGCTGAGGTTAGAGTTATTGATGGTGTGGCTGAGCAGCCTCTCGGTTTTTATGAAAGCCATGAGATTAGCGATTTTCATAGTCGCGAGGACGTAGTCTTTTTACCTTTTGTTTTGAGGTCGGAGTATTCGAGACACGTGGTTATTCCAAGTTTTAGTACGGAGTTCTTTTTTAATGAAGAGGCTGCACGTGCTTATGAACAGGCGAGATTTGCAGAGTTGATTGTGGCTGATGGTCGGGCCTTGCTGAGGGCATTATTGGATATTGATAGAATTAAAATTAGCACCGCTACTAGCGAGTAGTAGCGGGATGAGTAATAGTGGGTGGTGAAGGCTTAGTGAAATACGTCATCATCACTGCTATGTTGTATAAACTCTTCCAGAAGGAGGTCGTTAACCTCTTGCTCTTGGCTCCACATGACCATCAGGGTCAAGATCTTGAACTCAGATAAAATGAGCGTGTCCTGAGGAGCATCTAGCGCACAGTTAATAACAGCTTCCCGCATTGATGGGGTGAGAGCACCGGTGCTTTCCATAAAGTATAAAAAACTTATGCCGTTTATACCTAATTTATATTGCTCGTAAGAGTTGTAGACTCGGGTAGAGTCAGTCGCAATGACGAGCTGTTCTTCTTTGTGTCTTTCGGTATTTACCGATAGGCGATACAACCAACTCATTGCATCATGGATATCATCATGCTCAAAACCTGCGGCCATTAAGCGCACAGCTAAATCTTCTGGTTTAGGGCAAGTGGCAGGTGTGAAGTAGTTTTCGTATACATAAACTAAGACGTCATACATGAGAGCTATCCCTATTTAATCAATCAAAATAAGCACGATACTTTTGTGCAACCGAGAATTTTACCTTGTAATATACTCGATATAGTTAAAAGTCTCACTTAGAGTAAGGTGAATCGCAAGAACTTTTGGTCTTTCTCTTACATAAAAGACCTAAAAACCACAAAAAGCCTTTTTATAAAAGGCATAATAAGCTATTGCAAAAATTTTGTTTAATTAGCTTTAAATCAAGGATTCAAAGGTCAGTTATGAGTTTATCGGACACTAAATATTTAATGGACATTACTTCTCGTCCGGATTTGGTTTTCTTAAAGGGTGATGGCTCTTGGCTAGAGGATCAACATGGTAAACGTTATTTAGATATGTTGCAGGGTTGGGCTGTTAATTGCCTTGGCCATAATCCAAAACCTATCATTGAAGCTTTGACTAAGCAAAGCCAGTTATTAATTAACCCTTCGCCTGCCTTTTATAATCAACCGATGATTGATTTAGCCAAGCGTTTATGCGAGGCCTCATGTTTTGATCGCGTGTTTTTTGCCAATAGTGGCGCTGAAGCCAACGAAGGTGCGATTAAATTAGCACGCAAGTGGGGTCAAAAGAACCGTAATGGCGCCTATAAAATTATTAGCTTTGGTCACGCTTTTCACGGACGCACGCTAGCCACTATGTCTTTATCAGGCAAGGCTGGCTGGGATCAGATGTTTGCCCCACAAGTTGATGGCTTCCCAAAAGCAGAGTACAACGACATTGATTCGGTTAAAGCCTTGATTGATGAGCAGACTGTGGCGGTCATGTTAGAGCCCGTACAAGGTGAGGGGGGCGTCATTGCTGCGACTAAAGAGTTTATGCAGCAGTTGCGTGAGTTGACTACTGAAAAGGGTATTTTGCTCATTGTCGATGAGGTGCAAACCGGTATGGGTCGTTGCGGTACTATGTTTGCCTATCAGTTGTCGGACATTGAACCAGATATTATGACCTTGGCCAAGGGTATCGGGGGCGGTGTGCCTTTAGCTGCTTTATTAGCTAAAGAGTCTGTTTCTGTGTTTGAGCATGGGGATCAAGGTGGTACTTACAACGGCAATCCCCTTGTTACAGCCGTTGGTATCGCTGTCTTTGATACTTTGGCCGCCGATGGCTTTATGGATTCTGTCAATGAACGCGCTAAGCAGCTGTCAGATGGTTTAACTCAGCTATCAGACAAGTGGGGGTTCAAGGGCGAGCGCGGTGAAGGTTTATTGCGCGCTTTAGTTTTAGATAAGGATGATGCACCGGCTATTGTAGAGGCGGCTAGAAATAGAGCGCCTGAGGGGTTGTTACTCAATGCGCCTCGTAATAATTTACTACGTTTTATGCCGGCGCTTAATATTAGCGAAGAAGAGCTAGCTCTTTCTTTGCAGTGGCTTGATGAGTTGATTGCTCAGGTTAGAGCTTAAGTTGTGATTTAAATAAATCTTGATATAGCGCAAATTTATCAAAAATTTATTGGTTATAGGTTTTGTTAATCGGTTTAACAAGTAAATAGAATTAGTTTAATTTTTGTCGACATCGTATGATAATAGGGTAGGTCATATAGTGGTTTATGACCTATTCTTTTGAGCTTAAAAAAACTTAAGGAGCCATCTATGTCTTACAATTCTGATAAAAATTTAGGTCACTCAACATCTATTAACGGTGCGCCGGCTAGTAGCGACCGTAACTCTTTAACCGTTGGTGCAGACGGTCCTATCGTATTACATGACCACCACTTGGTTGATACTTTAGCCATGTTTAACCGTGAAAAAACGGTTGAGCGTCAGCCTCACGCTAAAGGTTCTGGTGCCTTTGGTGTATTTGAAACAACTCACGATGTGAGCGCTTATACGAAAGCTGCTTTGTTCCAACCGGGTGCTAAAACTGATATGCTTGCGCGTTTCTCTACCGTTGCCGGTGAGCAAGGTAGCCCTGATACTTGGCGTGACGTGCGCGGTTTCTCTTTAAAATTCTATACTTCTGAGGGTAACTACGACTTAGTAGGTAATAACACCCCGATTTTCTTCGTACGCGATCCAATGAAGTTCCCTCACTTTATTCGCAGCCAAAAGCGTCTACCAGATTCTGGTTTGCGTGATAGCCATATGCAGTGGGATTTCTGGACTAGTCACCCAGAGACAGCTCACCAAGTAACTTACCTGATGGGTCGTCGTGGTTTGCCTAAATCTTGGCGCAAAATGCACGGTTTTGGTTCGCATACTTATATGTGGGTTAATGGCCAAGGTGAGCGTTTCTGGGTTAAGTATCACTTCCGTACCTGTCAGGGCGAAGAGAACTACAGCAATGCTGAAGCCACAGAAATGAACGGCCTTGATGCTGATTCTCACCGTCGTGACTTATTTGACGCAATCAAACGTGGTGATAATCCATCTTGGGACTTGTTTGTACAAATCATGCCGTACGAAGAAGCTAGAAGCTATCGCTTTAATCCATTTGACTTAACCAAAACTTGGTCACAGAAGGATTACCCATTAATTCCTGTTGGTCGTATGACGCTTAACCGTAACCCTGAAAACTTTTTTGCTCAAATCGAGCAGGCTGCTTTCTCACCATCTAACTTGGTTCCTGGTATTGGTTTATCCCCTGACAGAATGTTATTGGGCCGTGTTTTTGCTTATCCTGATGCTCAGCGCCGTCGTATCGGTACTAACTTCCATCAGTTACCAGTAAATCAGCCTAAAGTACCTACCAATACTTATGTTTTTGATGGCAACATGAATTATCACCATAGTGGTAATCAGGTTACGCACGTAAGTGAAACAGATGGCCGAGCATTTGCAGACCATATTGGTCCTATCGAAGATGGTTGGGAATCTGATGGTGCATTAGTTCGCCAAACCTATACTTTGTATCCTGAAGATGATGATTTTGGTCAAGCAGGCACTTTAATCCGTGAAGTAATGGATGATGAGCAACGTACTCGTTTCGTCGAGACTATAACGGGAGCTATTCAAGGCGTTCGTAGCCCAGTTCTTGAGCGTGTATTCCAATACTGGAAAAACGTTGATCAAGAAATTGGTGAGCGTATTGAAGCGTCTTACAATGAATCAGCTAGCGCTAAATAATAAGTTATAAACTCTTCTGAGTAATTGTTGCAACGTGTATAATTAATGTAGCATCTAATTAAAACGGTGCAACAATTACAAATACTTTATAAGTGAGGTGAGAAGATGTTAGACAAAGTGTTAGTGGCAGTAGATGGTTCAAAAAACTCTATTGAGGCATTGCGTTGGGCTATAAAAATGGTTTCTGGTGCGGATAAACCGGAAATTGTAGCGGTTAACGCTCAGCCAAGTTTTCAGACAGTCCACTCGAAGCGTTTGTTTTCTCAAAATGATCTAAGAGAGTATCAGGAGTTATTATTTGAGGAGTCAGTGGCCGAGGCTAAGAAGATTCTCGATACACACGATATCCCATACACACTCGAATTACTCGTAGGTGATCCTAAGCAGTGTATTGTTGATAGAGTGCTAGAGAGTCATAAAACTGATAGCCCTATTGATATGATTATTATGGGTTCTCGTGGCTTAGGGCCAATTCGCTCAGTGTTAGGCGGTGTTAGTTACGGTGTGATTCAGGCAGGTATTTGCCCAGTGACTATTATCCCTCAGAAAGACTAGTTTTATCGTTCCTTGTATTTAAAAGCAGAGTCGGTTTGATACTGATTCTGCTTTTTGTCTTTTAGGGTGTGTTTTCTGATGCTCCTAGCAGAGCTTTGTTGTGCAACTTACCAAGGCCAAAGACCTTTAACTAACGATAAGGCTTGAGGTATTAGATTTTCCAAAGTTTGAGTGCTGTTAAGTCGTGGCCAAGTAATAAGTCCATGTTGCATTTGCAATTGCTTCTTGATAACTTCAATCGTGGCATCAGAGGGATCATTTTTTCTATTTGCTACGCGTTCGATTAATTCTTTTGATGATGTTTCCAGCCAAATGCCCTTGAAATCGCTTTTTATATCTAGCGCGCATTGTGCAATGGCTTCGCGCTCCCATGCCTTGGCAAATACACCATCGGCAATGGCGCTATGGCCATTCTGTATAACGGTAGTCGCCAGTTCTCGTTGCCTGCGATAAACCATATTAGAACTTGCTTCGGTGTAACTATCGGCAGGGAGTTTTTCTTCAGCAGTGACATTGAAAAGCTGTTTGCGAATACGGTCGGTTGAGAGGACTCGAGCCCCAGGAGCAGCACCAATATAGGGAGCCAGGGCAGTTGCTAAGGTTGACTTACCACTACCACTTAGACCACCAATAACAACTAGTTTAGTCTTGGGCCTTTTTAATAACTTAAAAGCTAAGTTAAGATAATTTTCGACATCACGGCGGTATTGTTTTCTTGCTGTCGGGTCGCTACTATTGGCGCTTTGAGTTGCAATGATCATGGCACGAATTGAAGCCCTTAAACTCATAAATAAAGGTAGCAGGACCAAACCATCTGTTTCGTCACTATGTTCCATATAGCGATTCATCAAGAAATTTGCTAAATCATATTGTTGATGGCGCCATAAATCCATTAATAAAAAAGCCAAGTCATACAGCACATCCGTAGTAGCCATCGACTCATTAAATTCTAAACAATCAAAAGGTGTTGGCACTTCGCGCCATAGGCAAATATTATTTAAATGCAGATCGCCGTGGCAATGTCGTACTTTACTATTGGCAGCGCGCGTATTTAAGATGCTGCTATGTTGTGCTATATCATTTAAGAGAAGTTGATTTAACTCACTCATCTTCTTGTGAGCTAGAACCTTGTTGACTGTAGCTTCGGATAGTTGGTTAAGCTCAATGATATCATTGAGCCGCTTTGCACCTTGATAATCAGTAGTGACCGCAGCTTGTTTATGGAAATTGGCAAGGCCATGAGCTAGCTCGGCCATCATGTGATTAGACAGTTGCTTTTTTTCTGCCAGCTTACTGAGAAGTTTTTGACTATCGAAGCGTTTCATTTTGAGGACAGCGTCAACAACCTCACTTTCGCCATGATTTTCAAAACTCAATGCACCCTTATCGTTACGATAAATTGTCAAAACATCCAGGTAGATCTCCGGTGCGGTGCGACGGTTAAGCTTAAGTTCTTCATGACAATAATGAAGACGCTGCTCAACGTGACTAAAGTCCACAAAAGGTAGTTTTACTGCTTTTTTTAATTTATAAGCGTATTGCTCATCCAGAAAGACAAGAGAGATATGTGTCTCAATAACGGTAGGAGCAAGGCTTTTGAGGAAGTTGATAGTCTCATCTTGAGAGTCAGTGCTTGGACGATGAGAGGTGTGGGCGATACTGCTCATAATCAATGGGTGTGATTATAAAGTTAATCATGGCTTCATTATAAGATAGTGTTCAGGAATTGCTAGTTTATATTTTGCCATCCTTGCTATCTTAAGTTGCTAAGGAGTCAAAATAATAGCCCACCCCATAGAGAGTATGAGGTGGGCTACGCTTTGTGCCTACTATAAAAAAAGTCTAAGAGTCTGCACTAGGTAATGCGAAGGGGTTTAGGCCTGTGCGTCCATAACCTTGGGCTGTGACAGCAGCATCAAGGGCAAGTGTGGCTATATCGTCAGCTACTACTTCGGCAGCAGGGTCTTGCACATGTGAGATTACTTTAAGGTAACTATGACAGTCTCCGCAGCTTTCGGCACGAACTGCTGCATCCGTGGTTTCAAAGCTAAAGTAATCAAGTTTTGCAGAGTGATCACAATTGGTGCATTTCGCTCGCACCATGTGCCACTCGGATTCACATAAGGAGCAATGCAGATAGCGTAAGCCCTGGCGCGTGCCAGTGTGGATTAAGCTAGCGACCGGCAGGCCGCCACAGACTGGACAATTATGATGCTCATGTCCTGTCCCTAGAGGTGATTCAATAGTGCGTGCGGTTAAGGCGACTTCTAATGACAAAGCAGCCCAAATAAAAGGAGCTATGGCAGGAGCTACCTGATCAAAATTCCCTTGGGCTAGCAGCACACCGGCTTCAACACGTTTCTCCTGTGACATGGAGGTGAGAGAGGCTAGATGAGGTTGCAAGGACTCAGGTGATGTGTTTTTAAGATGAGTCAGCAAGAGATCAAGATATCGACACCATTCACCTTGATGGGCGATTGATATCGCATCAAGGTGACCATCAACGGAAATGTTATGGACGTGTTCTGTCGACGAACCCATTGACGCTACTAAGTTGGCTTGCGTTTGAACCACATTAGCAACTAGTTGTAAATAGCTTTCACTCTCGTGATCTGTGCTTAGTTGATGTAACCGCGCAGCACGCGTTAGATAAAGCGCATGTAGATCCGGTTTGTGAACCGGATCAAAGTGTTTAGTTGCCTCATCTAATGACTCACGGTAGTGCAGTGTGGTTTCCTTCATGCAGAGAGTCCCTCATACTTTTCAATATTCACTAAAAACGCTTTAAACTCCGGGGTTTGAGAGTTTGCGTCACCTACGCCTGGTGCTAAGGTATTGGCGAGATAACCCTTACGGGTTTCACCTTCAAAGCCCCAGTGACAAGGAATACCGATTTGTTGAATCTCTTGACCAGCAACGTTCAGCGTATGCATACGTTTGGTAACCACGGCTTTGGCTGTGATGTAGCCACGTTTAGTGGTTATTTTTACCGTGTCACCATGAGCAATATTCTTGTCTGAAGCAAGTTTCTCACCGATTTCAACAAATTGCTCCGGTTGCATGACGGCATTAAGTTGTGAGTGCTTGGTCCAATGGCGGAACAATTCAGTGATTGAATAGGTGGTCGCTACATACGGATAATCATGGCGATTACCCATACGCTCTGCATCGTTCTGGAAGATACGAGCCGTTGGGTTATGCGTCACTGTTGTATGCAAGGGGTTGCTACTAATTGGGCTTTCTACCGGTTCATAGTGCTCAGGGAAAGGCCCGTCATTCATGCCTTGTACAGAGAAGAGTCTGCCAAGTCCTTCCGGTAGCATGATAAATGGGGCTGCCGGGCTTCCGGGCGGGGTGGTTGCCGGGAAATCAGGCACATCACTACCAGTCCAACGACGGCCATTCCAAGTCAGAATGGTGCGCTCCGGATCCCAAGGTTTACCCATCTCATCCATGGAGGCACGATTGTAAAGGATACGGCGGTTTGCAGGCCAAGCCCAAGCCCAACCCGGCGTGTTGCCAAGTCCGGTGTCGGTATTGTCGCGATTCGCCATTTGGTTGCCTTTTTCGGTCCAACAGCCAGTAAAGACCCAGCAGAAACTCTGTGTTGTACCGTCATCACGTAATTGGTCAAAACCATCAAGTAACTGACCCTTACGCAAGATCTGCTGACCATTGTCATCGTAGACATCTTCTAGTGCGTAGCCGTTGTACTCTTTAGCGACCTCTTCAGGGTGTGGGAAGGAAGGATCGTAGTAAGTATCCTTATCCCAAGTCATATGTAAGACTTGTTCAGGACAGGCGCCACCCTCCTCTTCATAGAGGCGACGTAGCTCCATCATGATGCCACCAAGAATTTGTGGGTCATAACGTGCTTCACCCGGAGGCTGTTGGGCTCCATAGTGCCATTGCAGCCAACGACCGGAGTTAACGATAGCACCATCCTCTTCGGCAAAACAGTTCGAAGGCAGACGGAATACCTCAGTCATAATCTCTTCGGTCTTGACATCGTTAAAGGCACCCTCGTTACGCCAGAAATTCGATGTTTCAGTGACAAGTGGATCAACAGTCACCAGGAACTTAAGCTTGGACAGTGATTTGGACGTTTTGTTTTTATCAGGCATTGCCGCTAAGGGATTAAAGCCTTGGCAAAAGTAACCATTGACCTGACCCTCATACATCATGTCAAAATAAGCCAGCATGTCGTAGCTGCGATCCCATTTTGGCAAGAGATCAAAGGCAAAATCATTGTCTTTAGTGGCGTGTTTACCGTAGAGGTTTTTCAGTAATGAGATAAAGAATTTTGGTGTGTTTTTCCAGTAGTTTACTTGGCCCGGGATCACATCCTTAGGGGTCGTTTCCTCTAAGTATTGAGCTAATGTCTGCTGACTATCAGATGGCAGATTCATGTAGCCAGGCACGCGCAGAGAAAGCAATCCAAGGTCAGTGTAGCCTTGAATGTTTGAGTGTCCGCGTAGGGCGTTGATGCCACCGCCAGACATGCCGAGATTGCCTAATAACAGTTGAATCATAGCCGCGCCACGGATGATCTGAGCACCACCTGTGTGGTGTGTCCATCCCAAGGCATAAAGCCAGGTCAGTGTCTTATTCTTAGCCGCACAGGAGCCGATGATTTCTGCAATTTCTAAAAAGGCTTCCTGCTTCACACCAGTGATTGTTTCGACCATCTCAGGTGTATATCGATCTACGTGTTTCTTTAAAAGCTGCAACACAGAGCGAGGGTGTGTCATGCTTAGATCACGACGGGCTTCGCCATTTTCCTTGACTTCATAGGTCCATGAGGACTTGTCATACACTTTAGTCTTCGGATCAAAGCCCGAGAAAATACCTTCATCAAAATCGTAGTCTTCACGCACGATTAATGTGGCATTGGTGTAGGAGCGGACGTATTCGTGCTGAATTTTGTCGTTTTCCAGTAACCAGCGCACCATACCCATCAAGAAGGCGGTGTCGGAGCCGGCGCGGATGGGTGAAAAGATGTCAGCAACAGCAGCGGTACGGTTAAAACGAGGGTCTACAACAATGACCTTGGCATTGTTTTTTGTCTTGGCCTCAATAACCCATTTGAAACCCACAGGGTGTGCTTCGGCCGGATTACCGCCCATCACTACAACGACGTTAGCGTTTTTGATATCAACCCAGTGATTGGTCATAGCACCACGGCCAAAGCTAGGCGCAAGAGCAGAAACGGTTGGTGCATGACAGAGGCGTGCTTGGCAATCAAGCCCTAGAATACCCAATGCCCTGGCAAATTTAAAGTCAAGTGTGCCGGTTTCGTTAGAAGCTGCTGAAGAAGCCAGGAAGCCGGTAGTTAACCAACGATTAACTAACTGACCTTTTTCGTTTCTTTCGATAAAGTTGGCATCTCGGTCGTCCTTTAATAAACGAGCGATGCGTTTTGTGGCTTCATCCCAACTGATTCTGACCCATTCTTTAGAGCCTGGTGCCCGGTATTCAGGATACTTAAGGCGGTTCTTTGAGTGAATCATGTCAACTAGGCCAGCACCTTTAGGACAGAGGGAGCCACGGCTCACTGGGTGATCGGGGTCACCCTCAATGTGCATAATGCTGGAAGTCGCGTTTTTAGCGCCATCACCCATGGTGTACATGAGGATGCCGCAACCCACAGAACAGTAGGTACAGTTATTTCGAATTTCTTGGGCTCGCAGGAGTTTGTATTGACGGACAGCAACCCCTGCTTCGGCAGTCGATAAACCCATAGCAGCAGCAGAGCCTGAAGCAGCCCCTACTCCTAGGATTTTGAGGAATTGACGCCGACCAATACTTGGCACGGTGTTATTCATTTTGAAATCTCTCTTTAATAGGACTTATCAATCTAGTGTCGATAAGAATTCGACGATCTTAACATGGCATTGAATATTATGGGTTGTGTTGTTACTTTAAGGTGGATAATGCCTTAGAAAAGTCGCCTGCTATTAAATCTCTAGCTAATAATAAGGTATATCCCTAGGGATATAAACTGTATAAAGAAGTAAGCTACTACTGATAAGCAGTTGATATTAAGGAGGGTTTTCAATGTTAGTGATTATTCATGGTTGGAGCGATAGCTCTAAATCTTTTGAACAACTTGTTAAGCTGATGGTTGCTGAGGGGGTTGTCGCTGGCGTTGAACATATACGCCTTGGAGATTACGTGTCATTGGATGATGACGTGACATTTGATGACCTTATTCATGCTTTAAAAAAGGCCTGGACAGATAAAAAATTACCGAATAAACCCCGTAGCGTTGACATGATTGTACATAGTACTGGGGGTCTGGTCGTACGTCATTGGATGACCTCCTTTTTTAAAGCAACGACGAATCCCGTGCATCGCTTACTCATGTTGGCTCCAGCTAATTTTGGTTCGCCTTTAGCACATAAAGGAGCCTCATTCATCGGACGTGCTGTTAAGGGCTTTAAGAGTGATCGGCGTTTTCATGTGGGTGCTCAGATCCTTAAGGGTTTAGAGTTAGCCAGCCCGTTTACTTGGGCCTTGTCCCAACAAGATCGTTTTGGTGGTGAGGAGTGGTATGGACCCGGGCGTGTGCTGTGTACTGTATTGGTGGGTACGGCCGGTTATACGGGTATTTCTGCTGCGGCCAATGAAAATGGCACGGATGGTACTGTGCGGGTTTCAACGGCTCATCTTAATCCTGCCATGGTCACACTTGATTTTGCGACGAACCCGCAGAAACCAACATTAAGTTATCAAGAAGCCAAGGGGTTAACCGCTTTTGCACGAATTCCGGAGGAAAATCATAGTACCATTGTCTTAAAAGATAAAGGACCAAAAAGTAACCATAGTTTAGCTTTTATTAAAGAAGCTTTGCAGGTGACAGATCAAACTTTTCCCGCCTTCGTTATGAAGTTGAACAATTTTTCGGCGACAGTCCGAGCTTCTGAAGCGTCTCGTCGTTATACTCAAGCCTATCAAAATACAGTGGTGAGATTAACCGATGATATGGGTGCTTTTGTTTCTGATTATTTTTTAGAAATCTTTGCTAAAAGTAAGACGGAAAAGAGTGTGGACAATCAACTAACTCGGATGATTCAAGAAGAGGTTTTTGAGAAAGTACACGTTTATGGTGACAATGCCTCATACCGTAGCCTGCTTTTTAATACGGTGGTTTTGGATAACAAGATAGTGACAGCCGGTATTCCTCTCTTTATGAGCGTGACGGCAATGCCTGATATCGGCAAGACAAAGTCAGTCGGCTATTCTACCTTTGGTTACGATGATATAGGCAGTATAAGAATTTCTCAGAGCCTATTGTTGAAGCTTTTTCAACACGATCGTACCTTGCTTGTGGATCTGAAGATAAAACGCGAGCAAACTGATAAGGTCTTCAGATTGCTCAACTTATAAGTTGCTGGATGGGGGGCGCTTTACTCACAACCGGGTTCAGGTCCGCCTTCCCCTCTGTTGGCCGCTTCCATTTCGCAGCTACGCTGCATGGTCATATGGCGTAAGCATTCGGATGCTTGAATTCGGCTGATCGTACCGTCGGCATCAGCATAAAAACCGCAGTTGGCATCACGGTATTGTATCCACAGACGTTGGCTTGTTTTTAATGATGCCTTCTGAGCATCATTACTGCGCTCCATTAAGTCTTTGTAAGCCTGGTTCAAGCGAGTATCCCATTTTTTGGTCAACTTGCCGACACATTCAATAATATCAATGGTGGAGATTGCTTGATTACATTGTCGATATTCGCCGCTATACATTTGAGCATGGCTAAGCTTAGGGCTAAGTAGCGCGGGTAGGACTAGTAATACGTAAAAGTTTTTCATAGCTGATTCCTTTTTACTATTTTAATAGACACGATAATGAATCAAGTGCTAGCAGGTGCTTCCTGTACGGGCGTTTACTCGACTCCTTCATGTAATTCGTCGTTGATACGAGAGGCTTTGGAATCGTTACGGATTGACGGGTAACGCGCAGAACCGAAGCGCACGACAAGTACTGCTAGGGCTAAGAGTAAAATAGCCGCAGAGATATAAACAACACCCATATTGGGATCGTTATGGTGTGAAATATCTGAAATCATTAAACGAGTCAAGGCAGTAATTGCCACATAAATTAAGAAGCGTACGGGCATGTGGTTGGTCTTAAAGTAAATGCCAACCATGGCACCTAATTCCAGGTAAATAAATAGTAATAGGATATCGTCAACAGTTATCTGTTGTTGAGAAATAATATCAATAGCGGTCAATGCACCGGCATAAACGGTAATAGCGCCGATGACAAACAGTGCCAGGTAGTGGAAAGCCTCAACCAGAAGGTTGCCAATGGCTTCAACTCGATTGTGCATCTTTTCACGTAACTGAATGGCTTTTTCAGAAGTGTTTTTCACCGTTTCACTATTCACTGCAGACTCCTGTATTTTTATGGGCGTTTAAGTTCAAGTATATAGCAGCTTGCAGCAAATGAGTGAGCTATTTAGCCTTTTGCACGTCCTAGTATATAGAGGCTTGAGAGCACAATTAAGGTGCCGACCCAATCCCAGACTGTAATAGGATCATCTAAAAATAGCCAGGCTAAAAATAATAAAGAAATAGGTCCAATGAGGCCGAGTTGAGTACTTAAGGGGGCGCCGATACGTTCGACTGACCACATCAGCATAAAAGTGGGGATAAAGGTATTAAATATAGCGTGAACTAATGACCAGTTATACACAGGAAGAGGTTGTGCAATCCAATCGATGCCGTGCATTAAAAATAGCTGTATCAAGATACAAAAGGTTGAAACCAGCATGGCATAAGCGACAAAGCGGGTTGAACCAACTTCGCGTATTAATTCGCCCGCACCCATCACATAGCAAGAGTAGCTGATGGCCGAACCAAGCACTAACAGGCTGCCTAAGATAATATCACTGCCACCAAGCGAGAAGTCTTGGACAAAGACGATTAACACACCAACATAAGATATTAGTAGTGAGATGAGTTGTCGCTGTGAGACTTTTTTCTTAAAGAACAAGACTGAAAACATCAGGACGAAGGTTGGAGTGAGGAGCAAAATGAGCCGCTCCAAGCTGACGCTGATGTACTTTAAACTGGCAAAATCGAGCAAACTGGCAAGATAATAACCAAAAAAACCAAGTACGATGAGCTTTAGGCTATTTTTTACAGACAAGGGCTTAAGCTCGCCGCGACGTACTTTATACATTTGAAAAAGAGCAACGGCGGCAAACAGTGGCATGGCCATTAATAGTCTGAAGCCAAGGGTGGTTGTAGCATCGACGCCATATTCATAAATAAACTTAATGACGATGGATTTTGAAGAAAATAGAATAGCCCCCAACATGGCATAGATAAAGCCTTGCTGGCGATATGATTTGTTATTTTCTATGGTGCTTTGCTTAGTCATAAAGTTGCTAAAAGGCGAGATTTTAAGGGCTTATAAAATAAATTTTAAAGCCATAATTGCATCATATTAACGTGGACTACGCAATAGCCGCAAACTATTAAATACGACGATAAGGCTGGCACCCATATCCGCAAAAACGGCCATCCACATCGTACCCAATCCGATGAGGGTGATGATGAGAAAAAACAGTTTGATGATAAGAGCAAAACTAATATTCTGCAGTAAAATTCGGTGCGTGGCCTTAGAAAGTCGAATTACCGCCGGAATTTTTCTAAGATCGTCATCCATTAAGGCAATGTCGGCTGTTTCAAGTGCCGTGTCAGAGCCAATCACTCCCATAGCAAAACCAATATCGGCACGGGCAAGGGAGGGGGCATCATTAATGCCATCGCCGACCATGCCAACCATGTCTTTTTCAGCGAGTGTATTAATCACGTGTAATTTATCCTCAGGCAGTAAGTTACCTCGAGCTTCATCAATACCCACTTCGTTGGCAATATGGTTCACGGCCAATTGATTATCGCCACTCAGCATCAGTGTTTTGATGCCCATTTGTTTTAGTTCGTGAATCGCTTCGCGGCTGCTTTCTTTGATTTTATCGCTCAGCACGAATAGGGCGAGTACTTTTTCTTCACTACATAAGAGGGTGGTATTTTTACCTTCTTCTTCAAAGGAGATGAGCTGCTGTTCAATGGCTTGATTGCAGACCCCTAATTCATGAATTAGGCGGTGATTGCCTAAATAGTAAGTAGTGCCATTGATTAAAGCTTTACTACCGCGACCAGGTAGTGCTTCAAAGCTATCCAAGCTATTTAAAAGAAAGGCATTAGGTAAAGCATCCACAATAGCTTTAGAAATAGGATGCTGAGAGCGCGTAGCAATGATTGTAGCGATTTGCCGGGTCTGTTGCTCTTTTTCTTTATCGAAAATAATGAGTTGAGACAGCTCAGGTTGGCCATGGGTGATGGTGCCGGTTTTGTCAAAGGCAAGGTATTGCAATAAGCGACTATTTTCCAGGTGGATGCCACCTTTGATTAAAATACCTTGTCGAGCAGCATTAGCCAGGCCACTAACAATAGAAACTGGGGTTGAGATAACGAGTGCGCAGGGGCATGCAATCACCAGTAAAACCAGTGCTTTATAAATCCATGAGAGCCATTCACCCCCGAAAAATAGCGGTGGTGCGATAGCGATAAGTAAGGCCAATACGAGGATCAGAGGAGTATAAACCTTGGCAAAACGATCAATAAAACGCTGCGTTGGCGCTTTGGCATGTTGTGCTTCTTCAACACGATGAATGATGCGAGCCAAGGTGCTATTAGTTGAGGTCGCAGTGACGCGATACTCGAAGGCGCCGTGGAGATTGATCGTGCCTGCATAGACCGTGTCGCCTATGCTTTTGCTCACGGGCATACTTTCACCGGTAATAGGTGCTTGGTTAATATCGGAATGGCCGTTGATTAGCTCACCATCGAGGGGGATTTGTTGGCCCGGATCAATACGGACGATTTGATCAAGTTTGACCTCGCGTGAAGGCATATTCAGCCAAGTGCCGTCTGCTTGTTGTACTGTGGCTTGTTCCGGTGCCAGTTCCATTAATCCGCTAATGGCTCGACGAGCGCGTTCAAGAGAACGGCTTTCAATCACTTCTGCTAAGCTAAATAGCACCATGACCATGGCAGCTTCCGGCCATTGGCCGATTAAAATTGCACCGGTAACAGCAATACTCATTAGGGCATTAATATTCAAATTGCCATGACGTATAGCAAGCCAACCTTTTTTGTAAGTATGAGGGCCACCAATAACGATAGCGAGTAGAGCAAGACCGGCAGTGAGCCACAACGACGCGTTGTTGTAATGACTGATTTCGGAGGCGAGCGCGATAAGCGCAGCAAGTGCGATTGGCCACCAGGAACGATGCTGCTCTTTGTTTTGGCTAGGAGTTGTACCGTCTTTATGCACTTCAGGCTTAAAACCTAGGCTACGAATACCATCGAGTATGTGGTCTAAAGAATCGGCATGATGGGTTACGGTTAATATCCGTTGAATTAAATTAAATTCCAGCTGCTTCACCACAGGATCATCTTTAAATAGACGCCTGATCATTGCCTCCTCAGTAGGGCAGTCCATTTGCATAATGCGAATAGGTGTGCGTATATTACCGTCTGCGGTTGTTGTGGCTTTTGAAGGGGCTTCATTAAATCCCGGTTTTGTCACATCAGTACTGCAATTACTGTTGCAGCAAGTGCTCAGATGTACTTGATTTTTCATGAGTAAATCCTTATGAATTGATTTTCATTCCTGTTATACTTATTAGACACCCTGTAGTAACTATAGGGTCAAGTCAGTCTAAGGAGATTTTGATGAAAATAGGTGAATTAGCAAAATTAGCGGCTTGTTCTATCGAAACTATCCGCTACTATGAGCGCGAGGGTCTGTTACCAGAGGCACCGCGTAATTTACAAAATAACTATCGTAAATATCAGACCAAGCATTTAGAACAGTTGATTTTTATTCGTCGATGCCGCACCTTGGAGATGAGTCATGAAGAGATTCGTTTATTACAAAGCGCCCGTATTGAGCCAAACCAGAGTTGTGTTTCGGTAAATGACTTAATCGATCATCATTTGCTTGATGTACAAAAAAGAATTAGCGAACTCAGTGCCTTGTCAGAGGAATTAAGTCACATTAGAAGTCAGTGTGGAGAGGCTAAAACGGCCAAAGAGTGCGGTATTTTGCACGAGTTGGAGAGAGCTGAGCCGTAACCTTATTTTGTTATCTTTGCCAATAATCTATTGCTAAATGAAATAATTTGTAGACCACAATACTCTATAATGTTGAAAGTGAGTACTTAGCTTTGATTTATACGGATTAGATACATAGGGAGAAGTAGATGCGAATTATTAAAAATACAGCGTTAACTTTTTTAGCTGCGGCTATGAGCATTACTAGTTTTATGGCGATTGCGGATAATGACGACTGGCGCGCGATGCAAAGAAGTAAGCTCAATGCTGCACAAGCCTTAGTTATTGCCACTGATAAAGTAGATGGGCAGGCTGTAGAATTGGAGTTTGATGAGGATAACGGTCGTGGCTATTATGAAATTGAGATTTACACTAATAACAAGAAGTATGAGCTGAAGGTCGATGCTGACTCAGGCAAGGTGATCGAAAGTGATATGGATCGAGAGCGTGATGAGCGAAGCTCCGTTGGGCTAAGTTTGCAACAAGCAATTATTATTGCCGAGCGCGAAACTCAGGCAAAAACTAAAAGTGCTGAGTTAAAAAATCGCGGTGGTAGAGATAGTTACTACGAGGTTGATACGATTAGAAAAAACACGGAGTATGAGGTTAAGATCGACGCTAACGATGGTAGTATTCTTAAAATCGATCGTGAAGATTAATTAGCAGTAGATTCGTTGCTAAGCAAAAGCATGAATTTTTAAAACAGACCCTTAGTGGTCTGTTTTTTTATGGGTGGAAAGTACCTAAGGCACTGTACTATAATGTATTAGAGATCGCTTAAGTTTAAATTACTTTAGACTTAAATAAGGGCGTAAAGGCACCCTGAATTATATTAATCAGTCATCTTTGCAGAGAGTCCAATGAAGTTTACAATGCGTTTTAATCCAAAAATCTATGAACTAAAAAACGGTTATTCTTCCGAGCGTTTTTTTCAAGATGTTGGAGCCGGATTGACGGTAAGTGTAGTTGCTTTACCTTTAGCGATGGCATTTGCTATCGCCTCAGGTCTTAAGCCTGAGGCGGGACTCTTTACTGCCATTATTGGTGGTTTACTAATTTCTTTATTTAGTGGTTCACGAGTGCAGGTTGGTGGACCGGCCGGTGCCTTCATCGTGATTGTTTACGGTATTGTGCAGCAATATGGGGTTGAGGGGTTATTACTAGCGACTTTAATGTCCGGTGTGCTTTTGTGGTTAATGGGGTTTTTGCGGCTTGGTGGTTTAGTTGAATTTATTCCCGTTGCGGTGATTATTGGTTTTACCAATGGTATTGCCGTCTTAATTGGCTTGTCGCAGATTAAGGACTTCTTTGGTCTACCGGTTCAAGACGTACCGGCAGACTTTTTTCCGATGATGCAGACTTTGTGGCAGGCTTTGCCGCAGATGAATTTTCAGGCCTTATTTGTGGCAGCAATGTGTTTGTTGATTGTAGTGCTGTGGCAGCGCGGGCTTGTTGCGAGCACTAAGTTTTTACGAAATAAACAGATCAGTAATTTTATACCGCAAATAATGCATTTTTTATCCCATATACCGGGCTCTATCGTGGCGCTGATTGTGGGTGTGTTTTTAGTTCTGGTTTTGGATTTGCAGGTAGAAACAATTGGCAGTCGTTTTGGAGGTATCCCTCAGGGTTTGCCGGAGTTGACCGCGCCGGCTTTTAGCTTCGCTTTAATGGGTGACTTGATGATGCCAGCTACCACCTTAGCGGTGTTGGGGGCGATTGAGTCCTTATTGTGCGCGCGTGTTGCTGACAACATGATTAAGGATAAGCACGATCCTAATCAGGAGTTGCTGGCTCAGGGGTTTGCCAACATGGTGGTACCTTTCTTTGGTGGTATGCCTGCCACTGGTACTATTGCTCGTACCGTAACCAATATTAAAAATGGTGCAACCAGCCCCATTGCCGGTATAGTTCACGCCTTAGTCTTATTGGTTGTGGTGTTAGTGGCAGCCCCATTGGCTCAATATATACCTTTAGCGGCATTGTCAGCAATTTTGATGTCGGTAGCGTGGAATATGGGCTCGTGGCGTGAGTTTGCTCGCCTTCGAGATTATCGACCAACCTATGCACTTACCTTATTGTCAGTGTTTTTCTTAACCGTGATGGTGAGTTTGACTGTTGCAGTACAGGTGGGTATTGTGTTGGCGTGCTTTACTTTTATTTATCGGATTTCTGCTTTAACGGTAGCAGAAAAACAGGAGTTGCCCGGGATTCAGGATAATGATGGTATTCGTTCCTATCGTTTAGTAGGTTCTGTTTTTTTCGGTTCAGTCAAATTGACCGAGCAATTGCTGAACCCAATGGCAACTAAGGCCTTAGTGTTGGATTTTTCAGGCATCATATACGTAGACTCATCCGGCGTACATGCCTTAAAAGAAATGCTCCATGAGTATCAGGAGCGTGCCGTTCCTATTTTTGTTTATGGCTTAAGAGCGCAACCTAAAAATATTTTATGGCGTACAGAGTGGTTACGAGAATTGGGCGCAGGCCAAGTATTTGATAACGTAGAAGATGTACAAAAGGCCTTAATTGCTTTGCAGCATAAGCAGGAAATGGAAAAAATTAAAAATAAAGTTTAAAATTAAATGACTCAGTGGTTTGAAGCCGTTATCGCAGAGTGGTCTGCGTATCAGTTATTAGGACTTGGCTTGGTGCCGGCCTTAATCGTGTTTTTTATTATGTATTTTCTGTTGCTGGGCGCGCGCTCAGAACGGCGCTTGGCAGAGTGGCGTCTACAGGATCAACAGGAGGATACTGATCGTCTGCAGGCCAATATCAAGGAGTTGGAGTCAGAGTTAAAGTTGCTTGACGATGAAAAAGATCATTTGGCTAAGCAATTGGTGGCTCTCTCAACTCAGTTGGACTTGCAGCAACAATATAAAGAACAACAAGAACAACAAACTGAGCAGCAATTGCAGGAATTAAGTCGAAATTTTGAATTGCTATCGAAGCGCTTTTTAGATGAAAAAGGTCAACTCTTGTTGGAGCGTAATCAGGGTTCTTTGGAGCAGGTCTTAAAGCCCTTTAGAGAGCGTTTAGATTATTTCCAGCAGCGGATTAATGAATTGCATGGTCAATCATTACAGGGTCACAGTGTGATTTCAGAACAGATCAAGCAGTTGTTGAATGCCGGCCTGCAGATTGGTGAAGAGGCGCAAGCCTTAACGCGTGCGCTTAAAGGTGATAAAAAGGCACTTGGTAATTGGGGTGAGCTGCAGTTAGAATTGGCTTTACAGCATGCAGGCTTAGAAAAAAACCGACATTACAAAACTCAAGTGACATTTAGGACTGAGGATGGGCAAAGGATGTTGCCAGACTTGCTGTTGTATTTACCGGATGACAAAGAGATTATTGTTGATAGCAAGGTGTCCTTAGTTGATTATCAGGCAGCGGTAGAGGCAGCGGAGGATGAGGTGCAGGTCCAACAATATTTGCTGCGTCATGTACGAGCAGTACGTAATCACGTTGATGATTTAAGTGCAAAAAATTATAGTCAACTACCCGGTTTAAATACGCCCGGTTTTGTTTTGCTCTTTATGCCAATAGAGGCGGCATTTATAGCGGCTTTAAAAACAGACGACACGCTTTATAATTACGCCTACACTAAAAATGTAATTTTAACGTCACCGACTACTTTGCTGCCTTTACTAAAGACCGTAGCGTATTTATGGATGCGAAGTGATAGTCATGAGCAAGCGCTGGCTTTAGGGGATGAAGCCATGGCCATTTATAATCAAGCGGCGCTCGTAGCTCAGCATATGGTTAAACTGGGGCAGACATTAGATACATCGACGCGTCAATTTAATCAGATGGCGCGTTCATTTGCCGGTCAGCAAGGTGTTGTCACCAAGCTGGAGCGTTTTAACAGGCTAAGTGCCAAGGCAGCAAAAGAGATGCCTGAAGTGCGTGAATTAGATTTAAAAACAGAGTTGCCGTCATCGTTGAATCAAGACAACGAATAAAAACAACAAAAGCAGTTTAAGCCCTTGGGTTTATTGGAGTTTTATGATATAGTTGTGGGCTAGCTAATAGAAAGGCATCCGTTATGTCGTGTTTTGCTTGGTTTAAACTAAGTAAATTTAAACTAAACTAAGCACCTTTTAGCTAGTGCAAATATATTGCGAGTTCTCTAAGTTTTCGTCTAGCCAGTTCTGAATATCACTTAGTCTTCTCTGCAGGTTTTAATCTGCGGTAGGGCTTTTTTGTTCTGAATGGCTTGTGATTACTAAAAAGCAAGATATTTACCCCTCATAATAAATGTTAGCCCTCACCAATCGTAGTGAGGAATGGAGTAATAAAATGTCAAATTCGACAACAACGCCTGCCGCTCATCGGCTAGGACTAGTCGGTCGTAAGGTTGGCATGATGCGTATTTTCACCGACGACGGTGAAGCTATTCCAGTCACTGTACTGGACGTATCTGGCAATCGAGTGACTCAAGTTAAGTCCGCTGAGACTGATGGCTATACTGCTATTCAGGTTGCATTTGGCGAGCGTCGTGCTAGCCGTGTGACCAAACCTTTAGCAGGTCATTATGCCAAAGCCGGTACCGAAGCCGGTTCTATTCTTAAAGAGTTCCGTTTAGATCCTGTAAAAGCTGCTGAATTTGAAGCTGGTGCAGAGATTTCTGTTGCAAACGTTTTCGAAGCTGGCCAAAAAGTGGATGTACAAGGTACAACCATCGGTAAGGGTTTCCAGGGTGCTATTAAGCGTCACAACTTTAGCTCGCAACGTGCTTCTCACGGTAACTCAATTTCTCACCGTGCACCTGGTTCAACCGGTATGTGTCAAGACCCGGGTCGTGTTTTCCCAGGTAAGCGCATGGCTGGTCACATGGGTGATGTAACTCGCACTGTACAGAATTTAGATATCGTTCGCGTTGATGCTGAGCGTGGCCTAATCATGGTTAAGGGCGCTGTTCCTGGCCATAAAAATGGCAATATCGTCGTACGTCCTGCTATCAAAATGACTGTTAAAGGAGCTAAATAATGGAACTTAAGCTCCTAAATGCACAAGGCGCTGCTGACGGTACTGTTAGCGCACCAGAGACCATTTTTGGTCGTGATTTCAATGAAGCATTAGTTCACCAACTAGTAGTGGCTTACCAAGCCAATGCTCGTAGCGGTAACCGTGCTCAAAAGGATCGTTCAGAAGTTAAATACAGCACACGTAAGCCATGGCGCCAAAAAGGTACTGGCCGTGCACGTGCTGGTGCTGCAGGTTCTCCTTTATGGCGTGGGGGTGGTCGTACTTTCCCTAACAAGCCAGACGAGAATTTCAGCCAAAAAGTTAACAAGAAGATGTACCGTGCTGGTATCCGTTCTATCTTGTCACAATTAGCTCGTGAAGATCGTATCTCTGTTGTTGAGTCATTCAGCTTTGAAGCACCTAAAACTAAAATTGCCGCTAGCAAATTAAAAGCTATGGGTATGTTGGATTCAGTTTTAGTGATCACTGATGAACTAGACGAAAACACATATTTAGCTACTCGCAATCTGCCGGGTGTTGCTGTTGTTGAAACCAGCTACGCCGATCCACTTTCTTTAGTTCACTACAAGAATGTGTTGATCACTAAAGCTGCAATTGCACAACTTGAGGAGATCTTAGGATGAAAGCAGAACGTTTATTGCAAGTCATTCTGGCTCCGGTGATTACTGAGAAGGCAACTTTCATTGCTGAATCATCTGCAGATCAACGACAGATTGCTTTGCGTGTTGCTCCAGATGCAACTAAGCCGGAGATTAAAGCTGCTGTTGAACTGTTATTTGAAGTAGAAGTTGACTCAGTATCAGTTTTAAACCGTAAAGGTAAAGTAAAGCGCGCGGGTCGTTCTACCGGTCGTCGTAAGACTGTCCGTATCGCTTATGTATCACTCAAAAAAGGTCAAGAGCTTGACTTTTCGGAGGTGAACTAAGATGGCATTAGTAAAAATTAAATCTATGTCGCCAGCCCGTCGCGGCATGGTGAAGGCAGTTAATCCGGATCTCCATAAAGGTGCTCCGTATGCTCCTTTGTTAGAGTCTAAAAAACGTGGCTCAGGTCGTAACCACCATGGTCGAATCACGGTTCGTCATCGTGGGGGTGGCCATAAAGCTCACTACCGTATTATCGACTTCCGTCGTAATAAAGATGGTGTTCCTGCTACAGTTGAGCGTTTAGAGTACGACCCAAATCGTACAGCGCACATTGCTTTAGTAGTGTATGCCGATGGTGAGCGTCGTTATATTCTTGCTCCTAAGAAATTAGCTGTTGGTGCACAGATTGAGTCTGGTATTGAGGTGCCTATCCGCATCGGTAATGCTATGCCAATCCGTAATATTCCAATCGGTTCACACATCCATAACATTGAGATGTTGCCTGGCAAGGGCGGTCAAATTGCCCGTTCAGCTGGTTCATCAGCGGTGTTAATGGCTCGTGAAGGTATTTACGCGCAGATTCGTCTACGCTCCGGTGAAGTTCGTCGTGTGCATATTGATTGCCGCGCAACGATCGGTGAAGTTGGTAACAGCGAGCACAGCCTTCAGAACTACGGTAAAGCCGGTGCTATGCGCTGGCGTGGTATTCGTCCTACCGTTCGCGGTGTGGCGATGAACCCGATCGATCACCCACACGGTGGTGGTGAAGGTAAGACCGGTGAAGGTCGTGAGCCAGTGAGTCCATGGGGTACACCTACTAAGGGTTACAGAACTCGTAGTAACAAGCGTACTGACAACATGATCGTCTCACGTCGTAAGCGTAAATAAGGGGCAATAATATATGTCACGTTCAATTAAAAAAGGCCCTTTCGTAGAAGCTTCCCTTATGAAAAAGGTTGAGGCAGCTGCAGAAGGCAAGGATAAGAAGCCGATCAAAACTTGGTCTCGTAGTTCAACAATCCTACCCGATTTCGTCGGTTTAACGATTGCTGTACATAACGGTCGCCAACACGTTCCTGTTTATGTTAATGAGAACATGGTCGGTCACAAATTAGGTGAATTCGCGCAAACACGTACCTACAAAGGTCATGCAGCGGATAAGAAGTCTAAGAGGTAAGTGATGGAAACAACAGCTATTGTTCGTAACGCACATATCTCAGCGCAAAAGACTCGTCTTGTAGCGGACTTAATCCGTGGTAAATCAGTTGAGCAAGCGTTGAATATTTTGACGTTCACACCGAAAAAAGCCGCCGGCATCATCAAAAAAGCTCTAGAGTCAGCAATTGCTAACGCTGAGCACAATGACGGTGCTGATATTGATGAGTTAATCGTAAAAACCATTTACGTTGATAAAGCTCAGTCAATGAAGCGTTTTAGAGCACGTGCCAAGGGCCGTGGTAATCGTATCGAGAAGCAGACTTGCCACATCGTGGTCAAAGTCGGCGTTTAAGGAGTCACAATGGGTCAGAAAGTACACCCTACCGGGTTCCGTCTCGCTGTAACTCGTAACTGGAATTCTCGTTGGTATGCTGACGATAAGGATTTCGGTACTTTATTACACGAAGACGTAAAAGTACGTGAATACTTGAAGCGTAAACTTAAAAACGCTTCAGTTGGTCGTGTTGTGATTGAGCGCCCTGCTAAAACTGCGCGTATCACGATTCATACTGCACGTCCAGGTGTTGTAATTGGTAAGGGCGGTGATGACATCGCTCAATTAAATGCCGATCTACAAAGATTAATGAGTGTGCCGGTTCACGTAGGTATTGAAGAAATTCGTAAGCCTGAAATTGATGCGCAATTAGTTGCCGATTCTATTGCTCAGCAATTAGAAAAGCGTATTCAGTTCCGTCGTGCTATGAAGCGTGCGATCTCTAACGCGATGCGTGCGGGTGCCAAGGGTATCCGTATTGCATCAGCAGGCCGTCTAAACGGTATTGAGATTGCTCGTACTGAGTGGTATCGTGAAGGCCGCGTACCTCTACACACTTTACGCGCTATCATTGATTACGCAACGTCTGAAGCTGAAACTACCTACGGTATTATTGGTATCAAAGTATGGGTTTATCGTGGTGATTTATTGCCAAATGGCGAATTACCACCTGAGTTAGCTGCTTCTAACGAAGAAGATCGTCGTTCACGTCGTCGTCCTCGCACTGACCGTCCAGACAGTCGTCGTCGCCGTCGTCGTCCAGCTGGTCAACAAGCTGAAGCGACTACTGAGGCTAAAGGAGAGTAATTATGTTATCACCAGCTCGCAGAAAGTATCGTAAAGAGCACAAAGGTCGTAATACCGGTTTAGCCACTCGTGGTACTCAGGTTAACTTCGGTGATTTCGGTCTTAAAGCTACAGGTCGCGGTCGTTTAACTGCTCGTCAGATTGAGGCTGCTCGTCGTGCCATGACTCGTCACATTAAACGTGGCGGTCGTGTTTGGATTCGTATTTTCCCGGACAAACCAATTTCTCAGAAACCTGCTGAGGTTCGTATGGGTAGTGGTAAAGGTAACCCTGAATTCTGGGTTGCTGAGATCCAACCGGGTAAAGTTTTATATGAAATGGATGGTGTAAGCGAAGAGTTAGCACGTGAGGCATTCCGCTTAGCAGCAGCTAAGTTGCCTATTTCTACCACCTTCGTTACACGTCAAATTGTTTAAGAGGTTTTTATGAAAGCATCTGAATTACGTGAAAAAGACGTGGCCGAGCTTCATAATGAGCTCGAGTCTTTATTAAAGGCACAATTTAACTTGCGTATGCAACACGCTACTCAGCAATTAGCTGATGCAAGCCAGTTGACAAAAGTACGTCGCGATATTGCACGTGTACGCACTATCTTAACCGAAAAGGCAGGTAACTAATATGAGCGAAACTCAGACTACAGAGAAACGCCAACGTACCTTGGTTGGTAAAGTGGTTAGTAACAAAATGGAAAAAACCATTGTTGTTAGTGTTGAGCGTCATGTTAAGCACCCACTTTACGGTAAAATCGTTAACCGCTCTAAGAAGTACAAAGCGCACGACGAAACTAACCAGTACAACGAAGGCGATATCGTTGAGATTGCAGAAGGCCGTCCTATCTCTAAAGATAAGACTTGGACCGCAGTTAGACTAGTTGAAGCTGCTCGCGTAATCTAATTACGTTGTTAGTTTAAAGCTAATCTAACGCTGTAATTTAACAGCAAAAAACCCAAACCGTCGTATGATAGTTTGGGTTTTTTTATCTTCAATTTAGGTTGAATTTAATTATTTGAGTCCTAAAAAAGCAAACGGTTTAGTTTCGACAAAAGAAGCAGAAACTTCACCGGCATATACCTTGCTTTCTTGCTTACCCAAGTCCAATTTCATGGCCTTATCCGGGTCAAAATCAAAATTCATTTTTTTCAGATCCACCCAAAATGTGTTGGGACTTAAGGCTGACTCAAAGAAGTAATTAAGGTTTTTGTGATCAGTCACAGTACGCCAGCGTGTTGATGAAATATTTGGTTCTGTTTCTGAGGAAATGCCGTAAGGAACTGAGGCGTTACGAATGACCCCGAACATACTAGCCAAAGATTCACGGATAGGTGCTTTTTTAGGGATAGCGTCCACATAAAAAGAAGCACGAACAAATCTGTCTGCAGCACGGTTCGTCCCTGGTAGCATAACGGTACCGCCTATCTGTTTCCAGTATTCATTCAATGCGATTTGCTCAGAAAAGACGGGAGAGTTTGTCATGACCTGATAGCTTCTGTTGTGATGAATGACCTGTTTGCCATCAATGTATTCAATAATGGCACTGTCGCCCGAGGCATCGGACATGGACAGGTGTACGGTTGCCAAACGATCTTGACCAGGTATTGAGTCAGTCACGAGGGTGAAAGGTTCTTTTTCAAGTGCCTCAACCGCTTCTTTAACCGAGGCATAATTGTCTAGTACGTATTGTGCCCATAGTGCAACGCTCAATCCAGGTTTACTATCTTGCTTGAACTCAGGGTATTCGGACTCTACCAACCACAATAAGTTGGCTGCTAGGCCTTTTTCATTAAGACCGTCTGTTGTCGCAATATCATAGCCGCTAGCAATGACACTGCCATATTTGGATTTCCATTTGATGGAGTTTGGACCAGCCTCTCCCACGCGCTCTACACCCCGTGGAAATGCCCATAGATTGGTTTCGATATCCATCTTCCAATCCATTGAGCGGGCTGTAATGATCTGTTCCTCTTCGCCTAAATATACGACTCGTGTGCATGCCATAGCTGTAGTGACTCCCGCTAAAATTAATGAAGTTGTTAATAAAAACTGATTTACCTTAAAACCTGTGGTGGTTTTCTTTTTCATCATGAGATCCTATAAAAGAGGATTAAGTATTAATTTGCTGAGCAACGCTTTTCTGCGCTAATTAGAATTGCCAAGTTAAGCCTAGAAAAGGGCCGTTAAGCTTAGTATCAACATGCATACCCTTCTGCCGAACATCAAAATCTAGGTGGCGGTAGCCTGTAGATAGATGCATTTGCTTGTTTATTTTGTAATTGATGCTTAAAAAGGCTTGTTTAGTCATTTTGGAACCTGCACCGAACCCACCAATATCGCCGTAGGCTAGTATTGACCAGTTAGGATCTAGTGCAAAGTTTGCGCGTAATGCTAAGATCGGGTCAGTTAATGATTGTGTACTGGATTTCTGTTGACCTATCTGCGGAATATCGACAGAGGCTTGAATGCGAGATAGTCGTACCCCGGCCATGGTGTCGAGTTTTACTGAGGGCGTTGAAAGGACCCGATAGCCACCAGTGAATGTTAGGGAGAGTAGCTTAAGTTTGCCTTTTGCAGAAATGCCTGGATAAACATTACCTTTTTTGGAAAGGTTAGCATATAGCATGTCACCCATAAAAACGAAGCGATCTTTGCGTGCAAAACCGTGCAGGAAAAATGCAGCTTCCAGATCTTTTAGAGTATCGGAAAAAGATTGGTTGATGGATAAAGTAGGTGCTTTGGAAAAGGGGGTGATATTACCGTCCATTCCAGTGCCCCAGATATAAGGGGTGATTTGTTTATGCCAACCCGTATCCTCTTGCGCCATGGCATTTGAAAAGGACATGATTGAGACGATGCTAGAAATAAGAAGGGTGTGAAATCTTGATAAATACCATTGCTTATGAAATTGTTTCATTAAATGCATTTCCTCTATTATCAGGTTTTGTCGTATCAATCGTACTGGTAAGTTAGCAGTGACAACCACTCTATAGCAATGAATTTAAATGCCTTAAGGCTGGTTGTCATAGTAACAAGATTCTATTTTTGGTACAAGATATGGACGATGAGAATCAGGGCTTGACAGATTGATGCTATATGATTGTAATTTTTTTGATTTACAATCAGTTGGCGTCATTGCATTGATGCAGAGTTGACTGAAATTAAAGACTAATTAATAGAGCTGATTGTGCCTCTGTTGTCTATTTATGAAAGGAAAGGATGTGCTAAAAGGAAAGAAAGGGTTAGTTATCGGTATTGGTAACGAGCATAGTATTGCATGGGCGTGTGCTAAAGCGATGCATGAGGCAGGAGCCACGTTAGGAGGTACTTGGTTAAACGATAAGGCAAGACCTTATGTTGAGCCTTTATTGCAATCCGTAGATGCTGAGATTCAGTTACCACTTAATGTTAGTCATGAGTCTCAGCTAGAAGAGCTGTTTGAGGTGGTGACCCAGCGTTGGGGTAAACTTGATTTTTTACTGCACTCAATTGCCTTTGCACCAAAAGATGATCTGCATGGCCGTGTTGTTGATAGTTCAGCAGAGGGCTTTCTGCAGGCGATGGATGTGTCTTGTCATTCTTTTATTCGCATGGCGCGTTTAGCAGAGCCTTTGATGAAAGAAGGCGGTAGTCTGATGACGATGAGCTACTTGGGTGGTGAGGAGGTCGTTCCTAATTACGGTATTATGGGGCCTGTCAAAGCAGCCTTGGAGTCTACCGTACGCTATCTTGCCTATGAGCTAGGCGGTCAGGGGATCCGTGTTAATGCTGTTTCGCCTGGAACTATTATGACTCGGGCTTCTTCAGGTATTGCTAGTTTTGATGCCTTAGTTGAGGAAAATGCACAGCGCGCACCGATGGGCGCAGTGAGTATCGAAGACGTTGGACCGTTAAGTGTGTTTTTAGCAAGTGATGGTTCTAGAGCTATGACTGGCGCTAATCTCTATGTGGATGGCGGATTTAATATTTTAAACTAGTACTCAGAGTCATAAAAAATCCGGCGTCTGCTGTTGAGCGGAGCCGGATGGAAGGTGAGTAATCACTTATTCGTTTTGAGTCTGTTGCTTTACTGAGTCTTCGTGTAGTGACTCGTTGAGCTGATCAACAATGGTCGTCC
>LSQX01058325.1_pt1 | contig 32117 bp, 42 predicted proteins | sample 654561 | NCBI WGS metagenome assembly LSQX01 (sample SAMN04489861, study PRJNA283612) | anaerobic digester metagenome | isolation source: 4 biogas reactors fed with cattle manure at either 37C or 55C with and... | place: Denmark: Kongens Lyngby | collected 2014 | reverse complement strand
AAATACCATCTTGAGCATTTCTGCTGGCTTGCTTCAAACCACGAATTTGACCTCTCATCTTTTCACTAATTGAAAGACCTGCTGCATCATCAGCCGCACGGTTGATGCGAAGACCTGATGATAATTTCTCCATTGCCTTTGATCCGTTTGCTTGGTTTATGCCCAATTGCCTGTGAGCATTCATTGCCATTATGTTGTTATTAATTCTCATTAAAGTTCCCTCCTTGATTTTTTATAATCGTTTCCTTACGATTATTTTTTTTGCTATCATCATAAGAGCGCTCTTATTTTGATATATTATAAAGTTTATAAACTTTACTTACATTATATATATCGTTTATTTTTTAGTAAACTTTAGTCCTTTTTGTAAATTTCTAATAATTTTTCAAATGATTTAACATCTGTCTGTTGTGATTCAGTATTTATTTTACTTACTTCTTTAAGTAATTCTTCTCTATATATTCCAATATCCTTTGGAGCATCAATACCAATTTTTACACGCTCACCATCTATGTCAAGTATTGAAATTCTGATATCCTTACCTATTAATATGATTTCTTCTTTTTTTCTGGTCAATACAAGCATCTTATTTAGCCTCCCGTACTAATGAAAATTCAGCATCTGAAAATACGGGATGTCTTATATCATATTTATCATCGTTAAGTATAACCTGTTTTGCAATGTGTTTTTTTGTATTAAAAACAATCGGCGCCATTAAATTAACCGTCATTCTTCTAATATCCTGCGGAATAACTGTAACTGCAAGTATTGCTAATTCTTCTTTTTTTTCAATACCCATCTCATTAAGTATAGTTTTAGATATCTCAGGGTCGTATTCCGGTAGTATTTCAAAAGGGTTTGATAAGACAAGGGCAAACTGTTCATCTTCCAATGACTGTATCCAATAAAACGGACCTTCTTCATTAGGACATATCATTATAAATTTTTTTAAATGCTCTGCACCGGGAATACCTTCACCAAAGCTGATAACCCTACTTTCGTCATATTCGATTAAACCAAAATGCTTTGTATTAAATTCCATATCAAAAATCCTTTCTGTTTTTTTGGGTTGGTCAGGGGGATGCCGTGTTAACGACAGGGGGACAGTAATCCTTCTATGCGGGCGGGGATGGAACCCCGCCCCTACAAAGCTTGTGAACTGTCCAACTGTCACCTTATTTCATGGGCGGATAGGGTCGTCCGCCCCTACGAAGGCATCAGAACCTCATCCATGCTTTTCCTGTTTCCTGTCAAACCACCTCATCAACTCTATTGCCTACATACTTAATATCTATATACGGTTCTTTTAGTAGAAATATATCTACATTATGCTTGGTGGCATTTACTACTGCCCTGGTTTCTGTGTTCCAGTCGATATCTACATTTTGTTCATGGTAATCCATCCTAAGAAGGGGATCACTCCAATATATTCGTGGTCCGTGTTTAGGCATTAGGGTAACATTTATTCTTGGGATATTATAATTGCTTTTGGGAACTATACTAGCTTTTCCATTTTCTATCCTCATCAAACGATTTCCTTCGGCAGCTTTTTTTTTAATGTTATCAATTGTCTTATTCCCGGCAATTTGATAATTATCCCTCGCAAACCTCATTGTTCGTTTTAGTCCTATATCTGCCCAACACTCTTGCATATCTATATTAGCCTTCGCATCTTCAGAATTTATTCTTACCCCATACTCAGAGTAATGTATATCACCGGTTGGAGGATTTGGTGCCACATCTATTTTTGAATGTATATAATCTATTCCAATTTGACCATAACTACTTGATATACTTATATCCATATTTATCTCAAGAAATCAACCAAAGTTGGTTGAATAATTCTTGCTCCAACCGACAAACCGGCACGATAAATATTCTCCGTCATTAAAAACTCTGTAATGGTTTTAGCATAATCTATATCTTCAATATTTGATTTCATCTCAGTATAATTGAATTCATCATTAGCCAGTCTGTTAGATACAAGGTTAAGCCTATTATCCCTGCCTCCTACATCTGCTACGATTGTAATTATATGCTGCTGGTATTTATTAAGCTTTTCTATTGATGCATCAAAATCATGACTGCTTGTACTGTCATTAAGACCATTAATGAAATCGGTAAAAACGGCAAATAAATTGTCTTCACCGGATTTAAATATCTCATTTCCGGGAATTGAAATCTCTAAATATGCACCTTGACTAACTTCATGTTTAATTATTTGTTTTGAAAACTCATTAAAATCGTCTGTACTAATTGTTCCAAGGTCATTTCCATTATAAAATATAGCTTCACCGGATGCACCGTCATCTCTAATCTTAAAAGGTTTCATCGTCGTATTATATCCCCCGAATATATATCGGCCTGCGTATGCAGTATTTGCGACTTCAACTAATTGTTCTTTTAACTGCTCTACTTCCATGGAGATTTTTTCTCTTTCTTCCGGCGAGTTCGTATCATTTGCAGCTTGAACCGCTAGCTCATATGTACGCAAAATAATATCATTCATTTCCATTAATGATGTTTCTGTGTGTTTTAGCCACGACTTCCCATCATCAACATTCCTATTATATTGAGCGGTCTTTGATAAATCTGTCCTGACTTGGAGGGATGAAAGAACACCCACAGGGTCATCCGAAGGCCTTTGTATTTTTCTTGCTGTGGATAATTGGTCTTGATATTTCGACATTCGCTTCACGTTGCTGTTCATATTATTAATAAAGCTATTAATTAACATTGAATTCGTAACTCTCATAATATAACCTCCTATCTTCCTACTATACCGGTTCTGTTTATTAAAGTATCCAGAGCCTCATCAATCGTTGTTATCATCCTCGATGCAGCAGCATAAGAATGCTGATATCTAATCATCTGTGTCATTTCTTCATCAATTGATACCCCGGATGTGGACTCTCTGTTAAACTGAATGTTTTCTATTAATATATTTTGACCTTCCAACATTTTCTCTGCATGTGAAGTTTCTACAGCAAGGTCAGCAATGACACTCTTTAAGAACCCTTCATAACTTCCGATAAACTCTATTTCTTTGCTGTCTCTTAATTTGCAGATTTCATCGATATTTTTGCTATTAGCTATTTCTAGAGGATTATCAACATCTATCGGATTTGATGAAGCGGCTATATATTCAACATTCTCAGCTATTTTTGTTGATAATTGAATATTCGATGCTGTTACGCCTGCTACTAAAGCATTAATATCAAAAGGTTCAGTTTCATCGTATCCGTCATAAACAAAAAAGTTAATTCCTGTTTCAGATGTTGTTCCATTGATGGGTAGTGTATAACCATCTCTATGTATTGAAGTAAACTCGAATACTAAAGCTTTAGCAATATCATCCAGCTTCTCTATGAAATATGGAATACCTATGCTATTCTCGCTGTCACCGTCTCTCATTTGCAAACATCCTTTAAGCTTTCCGCTTACTATTTCTATTTCCTCGCTGCCTATTCTAAATCCATCAGCATCTTCGACTAGTTCAAAACTATCTGTATGATTTACCAAATACTCTCCATCAATAGTAATTGAAAACTCTCCGCTAGGGGATTCACCATATTCTATATTTATTAGTTCAGATAATTCATCAATAAGCAAATTGCGTTTATCACGAAGGTCATTAGCGGGATGACCATTTATCTCGAATTTGAATATCTGATCGTTTAGGCCTTTTATGTTTTCTGCTATTGTATTTATATTCATAGTCGTAACTTCTATTTCGTGTCTCTGCTGTCCTTGTAATTTTTCAAGTTGACTATGATAATGTCCTAATGTTTCAGTTAGTTTAATGGCTTCCTGTCTTACAATTGTTCTTAATTCATAACTTTCAGGATGTTTCGCAAGTTCCTGAAAAGAATTAAAAAGTTCCGCAATACAGGTATTAATCCCGGAATCAGAGGGTTCCCTGAAAATATCTTCTATGTATCGGAGAGCATCTGCTCTTGAAGACCATTCGCCTAGTTGTTGTGTTTCTTCCCTATATTGCATATCCAAAAAAGCATCCCTTATCTGTTTAACAATCTCTATTTCTACCCCTCCGCCAACTTTCCCTTTTCCGACAGGTGCAAACTTAGTATTACCATATGCAGGAGGTATTGCAGACGTTGTTAATCTCTGCCTTGTATACCCCACCGTATTGGCATTTGAAATGTTATGACCTGTAACGTATAAAGCTCTTTGACTTGCAAACAATCCCGTTTTTGCAATTTCTAAACCGTAAAAACTAGCCATTATATCATCCTCCTATGCCTTTTGGTCAATAAAACTTGAGTTTCCTGTTTTTGAACTTGAATTCTTAACAGGAGTATAAAAGTTCGAAGCTAATGATTCCTGTAAAACTTTAATTGCAAACTGCACATACTCCATGTTACTTCTTAACAATGCATTATTAGTTCTGTTTATCAATGATTGTTGTGTTGTTATTCTTTTTAAGTCTTTTTGTATTTTAATTATTTCATCTCGTTGCCATGGATTTTCTACACATTCAATCAAATCACTTAATGTTATATCTTGCTTCTCTTGGCTTTCTTTTATCTTTAAAACAACTTTTTCCCTTTGCTTTTGTAAATCTTCGCACCTAGATAAAATTTCATTTTGTTTTTGAGTAATTTCTTCTATTTCTTTAGGATTTCCCTCTTGTATTGTTTTGGTTTCTTTTTTCGACAGCATTAAAATTTTTTCATATTCAGCTTTTTCCTTTTGTAATATTTCAATCAATAAACTAATTCCGTTATGCATCCTTTTACTCCTTCTCCAAACCATTTAAAACAAATTTAATTTACAACAATCAGCGGGAACAAAAACTCCCCATAAAGCTAATAGCTCTGTTTATTTTTAATAGATGCTTCAATTATTTTTGCAGCTATGCTTTCGTTATCTATTTTATAAGTACCATTATCTACTTTCTCTTTTATCTGTTTTACTTTTTCAAATCTTATGCCTTGCTCATTTTTTACTTTATTTAAAATAGCTGAAAAGCTTTTTGCATTATCTGAAAGTATAATATCGTCTCTTTTTTGTTTTGCTTTTGCTTTTTCATTCTTTTGCACCTTTACAGATGCTTTGTTATAAACTTCTAATGCTTTTTGAATATTAAATGAATCAATTCTCATGTTCACCTCTCCCATTTCATGTTTAATGTCTCTTTTTTATATTATCAAAAGTGTACATTTTACTTACATTTGTTTTTAAAGTATCACCTTTGTTTTTATCAGTATTCTTATCTATACCTTCCATAAAAGTCTTTAATTTTTTAATGCAGTCCTCACAATAGCTTCCAACCTTTATCCATACTCCACATCGTTTACATTCTAAACTTTCTGCTGCCTTATAGAATTCAAGCCGTCCATCTCTTAATAATTGTAAAATCGTCCTTTCAGGCACACCTGTTTCTTCAGCTACTATTGAAATATTTGCAGACGGGTGTTCATCAATGTACCCCCTTATCTTTACAAAATCTTCATCCATTTTTTCTGTACAAGAGGGACATACATTTCCTAATACCCTTTGATATACCCTGCCACATCTTCGGCAATTCTTCAATTCCATTTAGATCATCCTTTACGCTCTCAAGTTATTAGCTATAGCCTCCATTTCATCAGCTACTTGTAATGCTTTTGAGTTAACTTGATATATTCGTTGTGCTTTAATTAAGTTTGTCATTTCTTCTGTCAAATCAACATTTGATGTTTCAAGATATTTTTGCTTAATAGTTACTTTTTGTGCTTCTGTTGGTTCTCCGGATACTTCTGTAGATAAAAATATGTTTTCTCCGATACTATCAAGTCCTTCGCTATTAGTAAAGTCTACGATTCTAAATTGTCGGACATCGTTTTGTGAATAAATATTACCATTCGATTCAATTACTACATCCTGAGCATTTCCCTGTATTTGTATCCTGTCACCATCATTACCGATAACATAATACCCTTGCTCATTCACTAAAAAAGTTCCCTCTTCTTCGCTTGACAAATGAAAACTTCCGTCTCGCGTATAACCCTGTACTCCATCTTCGTTTTGTATAACAAAAAAACCTCTTCCCTGTATAGCTACATCAAGTGTGCTATCTGTCTGTACAAAGTGTCCCGTATTAAATGTTTTTTTAATTGAGGATAGTATTGCACCATTACCCCTTTGCAAATTAACACTTCTTTCTCTTTCTATCTGGTCGTGCAAGGTAACATATAACGCATCTTTGAATAGAGCTTTGCTTTTTTTAAATCCATACGTATTTATGTTTGATATATTATTAGATACGGTATCAATATTCATTTGCTGTGTACGCATACCTGATGATGCATTATATAATGATTGTATCATTTTTTATCATTCCTTTCTGCAAAATACTATACTCTACCTATATCATTTACAGCCTTCCCAAGAGTATCGTCAAGCATCCTTATTATTCTCTGATTCGTTTCATAGCTTCTCGAAACTTCAATCATATTAACCGTCTCCTGCATTAAATCTACATTAGATGCTTCCAAATATCCTTGTGCTAATTCTCCGGTAAACTGAACACCTACATCAGCAGGATTGTTATTGTAATATAATGAATCCCCTTCTTTTCTAAGGTCTTCAAGATTTTCAAATGTAACTGTTCGTATCGTGTCCATAGATTCTCCATTTACATAAATAGTTCCACTTTTATCTACTGTAAATTCACTAGTATTTATTCTCATAGGTCCATTTTCACCCATCACAAAATATCCTTCATCTGTAACTAAAAATCCGTCAGAATCAATGTTAAATGAACCTGACCTGGTATATCTTTCACCGTTAGGGGAGTTTATCACGATAAACCCGTCTCCTTTTATTGTTAAATCAGTATCCCTATCCGTTCTCTCAATAGGACCCTGTGTAAATGAAACTACAATTTCGTCAACATGAACACCAGTGTTTAACGGTCCAATACGTCTTGCGTTAACTATATTTCTATCGTTCATCCTTGCTATAAGCATATCTTCAAATGACCTTGAAACTAAAAGCTCCTTTTTATATCCTGTTGTGTCAGAGTTTGAAAAGTTATTAGTTATAACATCCATTTTCTTCATATCTGTAATCATAGCATTACCTGCTGTATATATACTTCTTAACACAAGCCACACCCCTTTACACGTCTTACTAATTTATATATCGGTTTTATTTACGATTACTTAATACCTATTCTAAATTTTTTTGATTTAAAAACTAATCGGGTTCAATAAATTGAACCCCTACATCGGCAAACAAGATTGTAAGGACTTGATTTTTCCGATGACTACCGCCACAAGACCCCATAGGGGCGATTCACGAATCGCCCCTATGGGTACAGCACAAACTTAGTAATACAATTAGGCATATTAAAAGGGCGATTCACGAATCTCCCCTACCCCTACTTTAGATTTATTACTTTACTTCACTTCCCGAATATTCCCGCATCGAAACATCCAGTCCTTCTCTTACAAAAGTAGAATATTCATACCTATCATAGACATTCATGACTGCGCTTCCAATCATAATCCTAACTCCGGGATATGTTATTCCTGATACATGGACTCCACTGTCGGAAGCAGAATTTATTTTTTTCTCTACTACTTTATATTCATATTTTTTTTCACCAAGTAATTTTTCAAGCATTATTTTTCTTTTATTAGCTTCAAACTTTACAGTTTTTTTGTCTTGTGTAAGATTTGATTTTGTCTCTATTTTTTCTATAAGTTTTATAGTTTTTTCAATCTCTTCTTTGTCAGTTTCTATTTGTTTTATCTCCTGTATTAGTTTATCATATTTTGTTCTTACTTCGGGCAGAACTCCCAATTTAACATCTGTTATTGTCCCTGTGGGAGAACCAAGGATTTTGGCAACTATATCTTTAGAAACCCATACACTACCTCCCACTATTAATCCTTTTTTCCCCGAAACAAATACCTTATCCCCACATTTGATATTACTGTGCATAATAGAATCCACTCTTATATGACCTTCCACCTCTATATCTGCGTTTTCAACAAATCTGGCTACAAAATTTCCCTTGCACTTTATTTTTCCTTTCTCCATCCCTTGTATCCCTTGTCTTAGTATAACGTCACCACCTGCTTCAATCTCTGCGCCTTCAACTACCCCAAAAATTTCTATGCTCCCTGATGCAATAAGCTTGAAACCCATCAAAACATTTCCGCGAACCAAAACATCGCCTGCGAAATTAACATTACCTACACTCATATTTAAATCGCCGTCAATGTCAAGTAGATTCATTACATCAATTTTTCCGTTTTTATATTCCGCTTTGCCTTCTATTTTTGATATAATTTTTCTTTCTTGTTCTATATACTCAACATTTTTGCCAATTGGTACGGGGATATCCTTACCCTTTTTTTGTTCAACGGCTTCACCCGTCACAGTATATCCGGCTTCACCTATAGTTGGCTGCGTTATTGTTGCCAAAGGTTGTCCTGCCTTCACATTGGCAATTGAACCTATACTCCTATAATCCACTCTGCCGTCTTCCATTAGTTTAGGTACTGTAGTATGTATAACATCGAACTCCAATTTCAGCTCAGCATCTTCTCCATTGATAGGATTACGTCCCTCTGCTATTAGTATTTCTTTATTTACTTCATTACTGTCTATTGCCTTTTTTATTCTTTCTTCATCAATCCCCTTAACGATTCCGTTGGATGCTAAAACATTCATTACTTCTTTAAATTCAATGTCCTTCCCACCATCAGGCGGATATAATACTATTGTTGCAGACATTTTATCATTTCTTATATTAATTTCAACCTCACCATCAATTAATTCCTTTTCCTGTGCTTTTGCAAATCTAAAAGTGCCTCCTTGAGGGTCGGATATAGCTTTTTTTATTTGACCTATATCAGCGTCTTCTATTCTTTTATTTTTAACTGTTTGCATAACTTCTTCAAATTTTACTCTTTGTCCTCCTCCTGTTGGTCTAAAAACCGTTAAGTAAACCCCATCTTCTCTATAGAAAATATCAAAGAAACCATCTTGTTTAATTTCAATTTTCTTTTCAACCTTTTTTTTGACTTTTAATATATAGTTTTTATACCTTATCCCCAACACTTTTTTCCCGCTTTCAATTGTTTCAATCTCCACATTTTCTCTAGAACATCCTAATTCCGCTAGCGCATTTGATAGTGCTTCATCAAATGTTTTTCCTTCTGAAATAGAAAAATTTTTATTCAAAACATATCCCCCCCCTAAGGCTAGTCTATTTAGATAATTCAGCTTTTAGCTTTATTAATATTCTAGAGTGTAATTGTGACATTCTTGACTCTGATACCCCCATTATTTCTCCAATCTCTTTTAAAGTTAATTCTTCAACATAATACAATGATATTATTATTTTTTCCCTGTCATTTAGTTTATTTATGCACTTAATCAACTCTTTCTTTAATTCCTTATCTTCAAGTATATTTTCCGGTGTTTTAATGTTGTTATCAATACTGTTTTTGTCAAATATCTCAATTATTTGTTCCTCCAATGATATTATATTATATGTGCACGAATCGTCAAGCTTTTTTTTGAATTCATCAACAGTAATATTTAAATACTCTGCTACTTCGTTATCTTCGGGGATTCTCCCATGCTTTGTTTCCAAAAAAGCATAAGCCTCTTCTATTGTTTTAGCTGTATTACGTACATTTCTCGGTACCCAATCTTGTTTTCTTATTTGATCTATTATCATACCTCTTATCCTTAACGAAGCATATGTTTCAAACTTAACGCCTTTTGAAATATCATATTTATCTATTGCATCAAACATACCTAACACTCCATAACTGTATAAATCATCATAATCAACATAATTCTTATAACTCGGCGCTATCCTGTTAACTAAATATTTAATCAAATGTATATATTTCATTAATATTTGGTTCCGTATCTCATTGCTCTTTGTTTTTCTTAAATCTTCCCATACTGTATCGCTAATTATAACTTCGCTCCCCAAAGAATATCCCCCCTTTAATAATAAAGCCCTATTTGCTTTTTACCCTTCTTAGCTCTTCTCTTTGTATTTCAAATATGTATCTTATGATTTTTTCGCTTTCTTTTCTTTCCTTTTTGTCGAACTGAATATAAACTATATGCTCGTTATCATCATTCATTCCTTTTTGGCATCTGAGTATTCTTCCCATTATATTTATATCTTTAAATTTTTCATAATACTTTCTAAAATAAATAGTCGATTCTACAGCAACTTGAGATGGAAGTGAATCCATGGTTTTTACTTTCATACCGCCACCGCTTATGTCAACGGTTACAGCCTCATATTCAGATATTTTTTTTGTTTCATTGTCATGTATAACTTTTAAGTGCAGGGGAATATCTACATCTAATCTAAAAAATTCTCTTCGCTGGTACTTTTTAATCTCCGAGCTTAGTTCAAGCTCTAAGAAACACACACTTTTCTCTTGACTTGCAGATGTGATAATCACAGCAAATTCATATATCCCGTTTGTTTTATATGCTTTAATATATACAGTGTCTTTTTCTTTGACCCCCAGTTTTTCTAGTGTACATTTTATAGTGCTGCTAACAATCAATTTGTCTTTAAAAATATTTCTTACTTTAAATACATACATTATGTTTCCAACTATTACCTCAATATTATCATCAAGAAATAAGACTTTTTCTAAACTCATACTCTAACCTCCCAAACACTTTTAGACTTATAAAATATTTACAGCACCTACAGATTGTACCTGAACCGACTGTTCCAATTCATTATAAGATAAAACAGTTAAGTCAGGAAACATTTGCTCGGATATCTTCCTAATATATAATCTTACTGCAGGTGAAGATAATAATATTGGTCTACTATCTATGGTTGCTATCTTTTTTATCTCTTTAGACATATTATTAAGTATTTTTTGTATTATATCAGGTGCAAGGTTTAAATAGGTTCCTTGTTCCGTTTGTTGTATTGACTCCATAATTATCTGTTCAAGCTCAGGATCGACAGTTAATACACTTGCTTTTTCTCCTTGTATAAATCTTTTGGTAATGGACCGTTTTAAACTCTGTCTCACATATTCAGTAAGTATGTCCGTATCTTTGGTGATTTCGCCATAATCCCCCAGTGTTTCTAATATTGTAACCATATCACGAATAGATACATTTTCTTTAAGCAGATTAGAAAGCACCTTTTGCAATTCGCCTATAGATAAAATTTTAGGTATTACTTCATCGACCAATGATGAGTGTGTTTCTTTCAGGTTGTTAATTATTGTTTGAACTTCTTGACGTCCTAATAATTCATATCCATGCCTCTTAATAATTTCAGTTAAGTGTGTCGCAATAACTGTTGGTGCATCTACAACAGTATATCCAAGTATCTCAGCTTTTTCCTTCTTATCTTCACTTATCCACTTTGCAGGCATCCCGAAAGCCGGTTCAATAACGTCCATACCATCAATCTCTTCTACCATATTATCAGCGTTCATTGCCATATACTGGTCAGGTATTACTTCACCTTTCGCAATTTCCACCCCTTTAATCAAGATTACATATCCATTAGGAGTAAGCTGAATATTGTCTCTTAATCTCACAACAGGAACAATCATCCCCAACTCCATTGCACACTGCCTTCTTATCATAACTACACGGTCCAATAAATCCCCTCCCTGATTGACATCAGCCATTGGAATTATACCGTAACCAAATTCAATTTCTATTGGGTCAACATATAAAAGAGAAGCTATATTTTCGGGTTTACGTATCTCATCAGCCTTAAGCTCATCTATATCCCGGATTTCATCTCGTGCAGTCTCCACCCCTGAGCGATGCAATGAATATCCAAGATATATAAACACACAGGCAAGTATGAATATTGACAACTTAGGTAGTCCCGGTATAGCACTCAATAGTATTAATACACCCCCGGTAAAAATTAATACTAAAGGCTGAGACAGCAGTTGTTTAGAAACGTCGTGCCCCATATTATTTTCAGATGCAGCTCTTGTTACAATAATTCCTGTTGCAGTTGACACCAATAAAGCAGGTATTTGACTTATTAATCCATCACCTACTGTTGCAAGAATGTATAGATTGAGAATTTCAGTAAAAGACATTGCATTCGCACTAAGCATTCCAATAACTATACCACCTAAACTATTAATTATCGTAATTATTATACCTACTATTGCATCACCTTTAACAAATTTACTGGCTCCATCCATGGCACCATAAAAATCTGCTTCTCGTTGTACCTTAATTCTTCTTTCCCTAGCTTGATTTTCATCTATTAGACCCGAATTCATATCAGCATCTATAGCCATTTGTTTTCCGGGCATTGCATCCAGTGTAAATCTTGCCGCAACTTCTGAAACCCTTTCTGTACCCTTAGTTATAACAATAAACTGAATTACAACTATAATCAAAAATATTACAAATCCTACTACAACATTACCCTGAACAACAAAGCTTCCAAATGTTTTAATTACCTGCCCCGCCTCTCCATTATTACCAAGTATTAACCTTGTTGATGATACATTTAGAGATAATCGAAACAGTGTTACTATTAATAAAAGAGAAGGAAAAATAGAAAATTGAAGTGATTCTTTTATATATAATGTAGTTAGTAGTATTACAATTGAAATAGATAAATTAAGTACTAATAAACCATCAAGAATTACAGGGTTTAGCGGCATTATTATAAGCATTACTATTGCTATTACTACAATAGAGATTACCATATCACCAAATTTTAATCTCATCTTACTTACCTCCTTTTGTCCATACGATAAATATAAGCTAATATTTCTGCAACCGCTTGATACAATTCAGGCGGTATTTCCTGTCCAATCTCAGTTGTTTTATATAAAGCTTGAGCTACAACCTTATTTTCGATTATTTGAACATTCTCTTTTTTTGCGATTTCTTTAATTTTTAAGGCAATGAACCCTTCCCCTTTCGCTAAAACTACGGGAGCATCTCCTTCATCTTGGTCATATTTAATGGCAACTGCATAATGTGTAGGATTTGTAATTACAACATCTGCTTTCGGAATACTCTGCATCATTCTTCTCATGCTAATCTTCCGTTGCTTCTCACGTATTTTCGCTCGTACTTTGGGGTCTCCTTCCATCTGTTTGTATTCATCCTTAACTTCCTGCTTTGTCATCCTTATATTCTTTTGATGCTCCCACCAATTAAATACATAATCAAATATACCTAACCCGATTAATGCTAATCCTGACTTAATTGCTATATCGATTATAACCCCCCCAAAGTGTATGACTACCGAATAAATATCCATCGTTATTAATAGGGGTAAATCACCAACTTTTTTTGACATAATGTTATATGCTATACTGCCAATAACGATTATTTTTAACATCGACTTAAGCAGCTCTACAACACCTTTTATCGAAAATATTCGCTTAAAACCCTCTATTGGATTTATTTTGCTTATTTTAGGCGTTATAGCCTTTGTAGTGTATAAAAAGCCCACTTGCAGGTAATTTACTATAAGCCCTGTAAAAAGAATTATCAAAAATAATGGTGCGCATATTAAAAGCATTCTTACAATTAAGTCAATGGATATATTATGGATATTTGACTTTGTATAAAATCCTTCTACAGAAGAACCAATACTTATATATAAATCAAAAATACCTTTAATCCCCTTATATATGTACTCTCCAAATATCATCAATGCAAAAAAGCTACTTAATACTATTAGTGCAGAGTTAATTTCAACACTTTTTACTACCTGCCCCCTCTCCCTTACATCTTTCTTTCTTTTTGGAGTAGCTTTTTCGGTTTTTTCTTCAGCAAATAACTGAATATCTATTATGAATAAACTCTTATTAATCATATAAACACCCTAAACGCATCATTTATATAAAAAAACATTTTATCAAACATGCCTCCAAAGCATTTTAAGTACGCAGGTATTATCAAAAATATAACTACCAGCCCTACCGCAACTCTTAGCGGAATACCAATGATAAAGATATTCATCTGCGGTACGGTTCTTATTATTATACCTAGTGCAGCTTCCAAAACCAGTGCTGCTGCTATAAGCGGAATTGCCAATTGTATAGCAACTGCAAATATATATAAAAAAGCTTTTATTATCACAATACCTATCTCCGCATTTAGGAAAACCTGTCCGGGATATATTATCTCGAAGCTATTGGATAGGAAAGCAATTATTGTATGATGTCCGTTTAATGAGAAAAAAACAAGGAGTATTAAAAAATTAAAGAAATTCCCCATTAATGGTACTTGAATGTTAAGATTAATATCAAATATATTAGCCATACCAAACCCCACCTGCCTATCCATTAACTCGCCGGCTATAAGAGCTGCAGAGAAAAAAAGAGTAATCAGATAACCCAAAGTTAATCCCAAAACCAATTCCTTTATACAAGCGAAGACATATTCAAACATTCCTGTATAACCTATGTTGTTTTCAAAGAGCATTGTATTAGTCAATATATATGTAAGTGCAAAGCTGAATCCTATCTTGTGTATATTGGGTTCATTTTTACGCCCAAATATGGGGGACATTATAAATATTCCTGTCACCCTGAGCCATATTAATATAAAATGTTCAATCCATAATGAATAACCACCAATAGCTAACTCCATAAAAATACCTCGTTTTTGTTTTAGTTGGTCAGTTTGTCAGTTGGTCAGGACCCCCAGTCCTTCGGGCAGCCCCCTATTAGGGGGGCACAAGATAGTTACGCCACGGTGTCACGAGTTTTAGTTTGCGGGAGGACTGGGTCGTCCGCCCCTACAAAGCTATCAGAACTTCCTTATGCCTTTCCTGACCAACTGACCAACTACCCAACTAATACATTAATGCTGTTATATAATCTGTTTGTAAAGTCAATGATAGTGTTTAACATCCATGGTCCAAAAACTATAAGTGTAATAAATACTGCCAGTATCTTAGGGATAAAAACCAGTGTTTGTTCATTAATCTGCGTTGTTGCTTGAAATATCGCAACCATAACACCGACTAAAAGTCCAAACCCTAACATTGGACCAGCTATAATTATTATTGTATAAATTGCCTGTTGAGCAATATTAATTATTTCTCCCTGTGTCATCTTACTACCTCCGTTCTTTTAGTTGGACAGCTGACCAACTAATTAAACCCTGCAATTAAAGTTTTTATTACTAAATGCCATCCATCTACCATCACAAACAATAATATCTTAAACGGAAGAGATATCATTATTGGAGGCAACATCATCATACCCATCGACATTAATGTACTTGCTACTATCATGTCAATTACTATAAACGGTATAAATATTAAAAACCCTATTTGAAAAGCTCTTTTTATTTCGCTTGTTATAAATGAACATATCAATACTGATGAAGAAATTTCATCTAGTTCTTCAGGTATATCAGCTTCTTCTAAACTCATAAAAAGTCTAAGGTCACTTCTATATGTTTGTTTAAACATAAATTCTCTTAATGGCTCCATTGCACGTTTAAAGGCTTCTTCACCTAGAATCTCATTGTTTACAAAAGGTCGATATGCATTTTCGTTAATTTCTGAAATAACAGGGGACATCACAAACAATGTTAAAAACAAAGCTAATCCTATCAATACTTGGTTGGGTGGCATTTGCTGCGTTCCCAGAGCATTTCGTGTTATGGATAAAACTATAATTATTCTTGTGAAACTTGTCATCATAATCAGTATAGATGGGGCAAGTGAAAGAATAGTAATTATAAGTATTATCATTAGTGTAGTTGCTGTACTTTCAGGGGAATCGGGATTATCTATCGACAAATTAACACCCGGTATGCCTATATCAATTGGCTCTGCATATACTACGGATGAAAACACAACAATGGCGATGACTATTAAGAGAAAATATTTTTTCTCATTTTTATTCTTTATTTTTAAAATTTTCACTTCTATTAAACTCCTTACTAAATACATTTTTAAAAAGTGATACTGCTTTCCCCTCTGTATTTTCTTTCTCTATTAATTCATCAGTATGAACTTCGCAAATCAAGTTAATACTTTCACCTGTCACCCCGAGCATTGATATCTTTTCACCCAATTCAATCAATACTATTTCCTTTTCTTTGCCCAACACAACTCTGTCCAAAACACCAATATACTTCCCTTTTGCCAGAAATCTCTGTCTTGATGGCAAATACTTGTTTATAAAAAAAGCTACTCCAAAGAAAAACAAAATAAAAATCACTGTATATATTACAGAACTACCGGTATCATCTAACATAATAAAACCCCTTTAAAACATAGTTCCTTATTCACCTAAAACCTTATTTATTGCTTCAACTATCCTATCCGGCTGAAAAGGTTTTACCACAAAATCTTTAGCGCCACATTGAATAGCCTCAATTACCATAGTTTGTTGTCCCATTGCTGAACACATAATCACTTTTGCTTTTGGATCCTTTTCCATTAGCCCTTTCAATGTCTCTATTCCATCAAGCTCAGGCATAGTTATGTCTAATAATACTAAATCAGGTTTGCATTCTACATATCTTTCCAATGCCCTTTCTCCGTTTTCAGCTTCTCCGCAAACTTCAAAGCCATTCTTAGTAAGTATGTCTTTTAACATGATCCGCATGAATGCCGCATCATCTACAAGCATAATTTTTGCGCCCATTTGTTATATTCTCCTCTCTATCTCTGTGATTCTTACACCAAAATTTTCATCTATTACAACTACTTCACCTTTTGCAATTATTTTGCCATTTACTATTATGTCAACGGGCTCTCCGTTTGTTTTGTCAAGTTCGATTATAGAGCCTTTGTTTAACATTAAAATATCTTTAATTGATTTTTTTGATCTTCCTAATTCTACAGATACTTGAAGCGGAACATCACTAATAAAACCTATATCATTATCGGACTGACCTTTGACCTGTGTTTGGGTATCATCAAATGTTGGGAATGCTGCAGGTTGTACATCAATGGAACCATTAATACCGACATCTGTTTTGGATGCTTCCCTAGGATGTTGATTTGTATTTAATGTGTTTTCTGTTTCACTTTGGCTTTCTGTTTTATTAGTGTTAACATCTCTATCAGAATCATCTTTGTTTTCGCTAATTGAAATCTTTTCCATTAAACTATTAATTAACTCCTTGCTAAAGTCAATGGGCATAAGTAACATTAGCTCGCTTTTAAGAAGTCCTTCAACCTCCAATTGAAAACTAATCTTGACAATAGCATCATTCTTATCAAATAATTCTTCGGTTGAATTTTCATCGAACTCTACAACAAAGATATTCGGCGGAGAAATATTGATGTGCTTATTAAACATCTCTGCCATCGAAGTCGCAGATGTCCCGACCATTTGATTCATTACCTCTCCAATTGCACTCAGATGTATTTCTTCTATATTGTCTGATGCACTGCTACCATCACCCCCCATTAATAAATCTGTTATAAGTAATACATCCTCGGTCTTCAAAATAAATAGGTTTTTCCCTTCAAGTCCGCGGGTATAATGAACATCAACTGCAACATATGGGATAGGATAATCCCTTATTAATTCTGTTTTACCGGTTATATGTACTTTCGGGGTTGTTATTCTCACCTTTTTTTTCAATAGCTTTGAAATAGTTGTCGCAGACGATGATATGCTGATATTTCCAATCTCGCCTATTACATCTATTTCTTCAGGTGTTAACAATTCTATTGCGGTTACTTCGTTTTTAACTTCTTTTTTCTCCGTGGATTCTTTTTTATTCATCATTATCTTCCTCCTCTCTTATAATGTCTGTTATCTTAATTGCATATTTTCTATTTGAAACACCCAGTACCCCTTTAAACTTATTTAAATGCCCAACTTTAACTTCTAAATTCTGCTTAATCTTTTTTTCAAGATTTAGAACATCTCCCTTTTGCAAATTAAGAATATCAGATATGGTTAATGTGCTTTCTCCTAAAATTGCCTTTATTATCAAGGGCGTTTTCATAATTCTTTTTGCTATGTCCGCTTTGCGAGTTTCTGTCTCTTTTTTTGTGTAATTAGATGAAAACCAATATTTTGTATTTAAATTTTTAATAACAGGTTCTATACTTAGGTAGGGAATGCAAAAATTCACCAGCCCTTCTATCTCTCCTATTTGTACAGCAAGAGTTATTATTGCGATTGTCTCATTTGGAGAAACTATCTGTGCAAACTGTGCATTCGTCTCTATCTTATCTATTGACGGGTTTATTTCCAAAACTCGATACCAAGATTCCTTTAAAAATACTAATAATTGCTTTACTACCCGTTCAATTAAGGCCACTTCTATTTCTGTGAAATTCATGGACGGTCCTACCTCTCGCCCTTTCCCTCCCAGTATCAAGTCTATTATTCCATAAGCTATTGAAGGTGACACCTCAATCAACGCAGGTCCTTCTAATGGGTTCAGCCTTAAAATAGCTAGGATAACAGGTTCAGGAAGAGAATTGTTGAATTCTTGATACGTTTGTTCCTCTATAGATACTACATCAACCTGGCAATAAATTCTCAACATTCCCGTTAAATGAGATGCCATTAATTGTGCAAAATTTTCATGAATAATATTCAAAGTTCTTATCTGCTCTTTTGCAAATTTATTAGGTCCTTTGAAATCATACTTTTTTATTTTTGTCTCCTTTTTGTCGTTTTTTATTTCTTCAACATCAACTTCTCCTGAGTAAATCCCTTTAAGTAATTCATCAATTTCTCTTTGCGATAACACGTTACTCAAATTTATCACTTCCTGCCCTAATAATTTTCATTGAACAACGAATTCATTAAAATACACATTTACAACCTTGATATTAAGTGCATTATTTAATCGGGTCATTATTTCATCTTTAAGCAAACCTTCGCTATTATCCATTACTATATCATCTTCTGATTTGCACCTTAGAATTCCAATAACACAATCTCTTATTTTGTGGTTATTCTCTTGCATCTCTGATAAATACTTTTTATTATTCACCTCTAATACTATTGCTGCCTTTAAAAATCTTCGGCTCCCTTTGATATTTGTGATGAAATGCTCACCGGGCTCATATGTATATGATTTTGCTGCTCCTTCAGCGATTTTTGTTTCTCCATCTGCACTAATTATGTAAACAAGATAGCCCAGCAAAACTGTTATTACAATGATAGATAGAGATATCATAACCGTAACACTTTTTTTCATTTAAGTATCATTCCTTTCAAAGTAATTGCACTTTATTTTTAATAATTAATTTCTGTCACAGATCTTGCAATAACAAAATCAACTCTCCTATTTTGTCTTCTGCCTTCATCAGTATCGTTGCTTGCTATAGGATGAAACTCGCCATAGCCAACTGCTGATATTTTATGAGGGTCCAAACCCTTTTCTTCCAATAAATATCTTAGAACATTAACTGCTCTTGCTCCTGATAATTCCCAATTGCTTGGATATAAAAAAGTGCTAATCGGAAGATTATCTGTATGCCCTTCAATTCTAATCATATTTATTACTTCTTGATACTTATATAATGCTTTCGTAACTTCTTCTAAAATACCTAATCCTTCTTCCTTAATATCTGCTTTACCCAGTTCAAACAGTACATTATCCAGAAAACGTATTAAAATCTCAGTTTCACTTTTTGATATGTCAAGATATGCATCCAGTTCGTTCTCCTCGATATATTCCTTTAAACTTCTATATAATCTTTCGAAATCATCTGTTTCCTCAATGCTATTTAATTGCTCTTCAAGAAAAGATGAACTGTCTAAGGGAAATTCTTCACCTCCTTCCATAATCGATGGATTACCTGTAAGCGAAACAACTAACGCCTGCCATTTCTCTGCATTTATTGTGGAAAATGAAAATAATAATACAAAAAATGTAAGCAACAAAGTTACCATATCTCCGTAAGTATTCATCCATGCAGGTGCACCTGCATGCTTAGGGGATTCGTTATTTCTTTGCCTAGACATTTATCTCCTCCCCCTCAATATTTATGTTTTTTACTTTTGGAGCATTTCTTTGTGAAGGTGGTATGAATGCAATTAATTTTTCTTCGATTATACGAGGATTCTCACCTGCTTGTATAGATAATATCCCTTCAAGCATTATTTCTTTTTGTAAAATTTCTTGGGAACTTTTGTACTTTAGCTTTCCTGCCAAGGGTAAAAAAAGTAAATTAGCTAGTATTATTCCATAAAATGTTGTTATCAACGCTACTGCCATACCGGGACCAAGGGTGTTAGGATCCGTAAGATTCCTAAGCATATTTACCAGTCCAATTAATGTACCTACCAGACCAAATGCCGGTGAATATGCTCCCATGCTCTCAAGTATGCCCTGTCCTTCTTTATGCCTTTCTTCTACAAAAGATAACTCTGTTTCAAGAATATTTCTTACGAGTTCAGGGTCTGTTCCGTCTACAATTAGTAAAATACCCTTTTTTAAAAATGAATTATCAATATTAGTTACTACTTCCTCCAGTGCTAACAATCCTTCTTTTCTTGCTACATTCGCCAACCGTATTATGGTTTGAGTTGTTTCGCAATAATCTTCTGTTTTATTAATAAAGGCATTTTTAACAATCCCATATATCTCCTTTATTCTTGAAAAAGGATAATTAACTACCGTAGCGGCTATTGTGCCACCAAAAACTATAACTATTGATGCAATATCATAAAAGTTAACAATCTGCCCCTCAATAACTATTCCGCCGTAAATGATAAGGGCACCCAAGATAATTCCTAATAATGTTGCAACATCCATTTTTAACACTCCCCTTGCTGTATTATACTAGAACCAATATCAGGGTTCTCTTCTTTTGTGTACGGGCAAAGCATTTTTCCCCACAATATTCTAAATTCAACAATCCTTGATATGATTTCTTCGGCTTTTTCTTCAACAATTACTTTTTTCCCAGTAGTCATTGTTACAACCGTATCAGGAGTTTCTTCAATAAACTCAATCAAATCCGGATTAATATAAAACTTATCGCCGTTTAACCTGGTTACTATTATCATATCTTTTCTCCTTTTGTGAACCTTTTGGTTTGGTGTGACAACGGTTCGTCAGTCACATGTTTTTTTGGGTGACACGGGGACGGTTGCTCAGTTATCCCCATGTCACCCCATTAATATTAACGCTTCAGATTAACTAATTCTTGAAGCAGCTCATCTGATGTCGTTATTACCCTTGAATTAGCCTGAAAACCTCTTTGTGTAGTTATCATTTCTGTAAACTCATTTGCTAAATCTACATTAGACATTTCAAGACCGCCGGAATATATAACCCCGGCACCGTCTTCTCCACCATAATAATAACCTGTTAACATTCCGGCATTTAGCGAATCCTGATAAAGGTTTTCACCGGTTTTCAACAGCCCGGCAGGATTAGAAAATCTTGCTAAGCCGATTGTTCCAATATCAGTAATATCATTAGAATCTTCCAGTATTCCAGTAATTGCTCCCTCTCTATCAATATTTATATTGTAAAATCCGGCCAAATTAATCACATCACCTTCAGTGTTAAGAAGTTTAAATCCGGCGGGATTAACTAAGTCACCATTAGCATCGATTGTAAAGTTTCCGGCTCTGGTATAATAAGTATCTACCCCATCCGTAACTGCAAAGAAACCATCACCCTGTATTGCTAAATCCGTTAGTATATCGGTTCTCTGTACGCCTGTCCCTGTATGTATAACATCTATTGAAGCTGTGGAAACACCCAATCCAACTTGTTGAGGGTTGGTTCCACCCCTAGCATTTGGTACTGCTTCAGTAGCACCTTTTAATGTTTGACTATATACCTCTTGAAATGATACACGACTAGCTTTATATCCTGCAGTATTTACATTTGCGATGTTATTAGCTATAACATCCATCTTTAATTGATGATTCTTTAAACCTGATACTCCCGAATACATTGATCTTAACATTTTAAATATCCTCCCTTTATTAACTATATTTTTTGATTAATATAGCATCCTTTTTGAGGTCCTGCTATATTATTATTGCTCCGTCTATGTTCGTGAAAACATTTTCTTTTAGAGCGTTCTTATCTAAGGCTGTTATAACCGTTTTCGACGGTATATTGACAATAAATGCAGTATCATTCATAAGAATAAGAGTTTCTTTAACTCCTTTACTCTTAGCTGTAGTAACTGCTTTGTCCATCTTCGAAATTTCCTTCTCTGTAATATTTATGTTCCTGCTGTTCATTCTCTTTTGAGCATGTTTTGAAAACTTAACTTCAGTTAATTCATTTTTTAAACAGTCATCAAAACTATTTAAATTATTCTTAACTTCTTCCTTTTTACTCTTAATCGTCGGATTTTTATATACGTTTCCGTATATCGGATAAATATTATTCATCTTCGATATCCACCTCCGCTTTTTCATACAACCCCAAAACACTGTCAAGAGGAACCATCTTATCTAAAATCTGAAGGTATATACTGCCATAGTTACTAATCATACCTTCCACTTTTCCATATATAGATTTTGTTTCGCCATCTTGAGAATCGTAATCCTCCGAATATGCATATTTCCCAATCATGCCCGTTGCTCTTGAATAATTCATGGAGGTATTTAATTGCGTTATTTGCTCAAGGGTCGTAAATTGTGTCATCTGTGATATAAATTCTCTATCGTCCATGGGGTTTAACGGGTCTTGATTTTGTAATTGGGTAACAAGAATCTTCATAAAATCGTCTTTACCTAAAACACTTGAAGTTTCTTTACCTTTGCCGGTTTGAGTATAGGTATTCTCATTATATAAATTTACTTTCATCTGAATATTTCACCTCCTTATGCATAGTACTCGATACCTGTTTCATATCCATGAGCATATTGCAGACTTTCTCCCTTGTCGTCTTCAATAAAGTTAAAATCGTATCTGCCTTTTGAGTAAGGGTGCCCTTTTTCTTCATTGCCACTCCAATTATTAGATTGACCTTGCCCTTGGAATTGTTCGCCTTTTCCCGGCAATGTTTCGAGTTCTTCAATTATTACTCCTTGCTCCCTTAATGCTTCTTTTAATTCGCTAAAACCCGAATTAAGCAAATCCTTTGCAAAAGTACTTTCAGTAATAATCCTAGCTACCGTATTTCCATTTTCAGAAGATACTTTTAAAATAACCTTCCCTAGGAAATCAGGTTTCAATTGCAGCTCTACCTCTTTCTTTTTATTGCCCGTTATAACGCTAAACTCTTTTATAATAGTGTCTATATACTTTTCTTTGGAAAACATCCCTTTAAACATTTTCTCTTCCGGTATATCTAATTGTTCGTTACTAAAAAGATTTTGAAAGTCTGGATAATGCTTGTCCGGTTTAGTCGCATCATCAAACCTTTTTACTTCTGTTTCATCTGGTTTTAGATTTCCCTTTAAATCATTAAAAGCATTTTCCTTTACATTATTAAAAGTGTTTTTCCTTACATCATTAAGGATATTTTCTTTTACTCCAAAGGCACTTCTCTTCTCGTCATAAACGTCTCCCTTTTCGTTGTAATCATTTTCCTTTTCAGGCAAATCGCTGGTGTCCGCATACGTGCTAATATCATTGTGTTTTTCCTGATTAATAATTTTGATTTCATTTTTTATATCAGAGTTTTTTTCGGATGCTTCAACTGCAACAACCTGCTTCCCCGTTACATTTTTAATATGCAAGGTGTTTTTTTCTATTATGTTTTTTATGTTTTCATTGTCTGTTGAAACTTTTATGATATCTTCACCCTCTTGAGAAACAATCTCTAACCTTATCTCTGCTAAAGTTTCGTCTTTAGATTGTACTTGAATTTCCTCGGCACTACCCTTTTCTAATAGCATAATCTTTTTTATAACTACATCTATTAGCTTTTTAGGAAATCCTTCTTCTTGATTTGCGCTTATTTTAGTTGCTTCCTTAAAGCTAACCTGAAACTTTTTAGCATGCTCCGTCTCACTAATATTACTCATTGTTGCGGTATTATCACTGCTAATCACGCTATCTCCCTTGTTATTACCATTACTGTCCCCAACATGGTTAATCAGGAGTTTTTCTTCAAAGTTACCTTTTTCTCCTTTAAACTCTATTGTTTCTACCTTTTTTCTTAATGATGCTTGCTCAATTTTTGTATTGTTTTCTATGCTCAAGTCTTTCATTTGCCAATAATCCATTATAATCTTGGCTTTATTTTCGCTCTCGTTTATAATAGATTCTAACTTATCATCATGCACTAGGTTTTCATTAGTAATTAATTTATTCAATTTACTCTCTTCATTTTCGTCTATATCCTTTGTAAGAATTGGAATATGAGAAATTAAATTCACATCAGAATCAACCGTTTGAATATTAAGTTTTTCTACATTCAATGCACAAAAACTTTCTTCCTCTAATGTGCAAAAATTTACTTCCCCATCTATCATTTCACTGTCAGGATTTTCGAAGGTAACTGAAGGAACAGGTAATAAAAAGTTCTCAACAAAAAGTTCATATTTACTGTTTTTTTGCCTTGTGTCATTAATAAATCTGCAGAAAACTTTTTCAAACCCTTCAGATATTTCCTTTGAAGTTCTATCGGAGCTAATAGCAGTTTTACCATTATCATCACCGGATAATACTTTCGCCATAACTTGGTTAATCATTAACTCGTTCATCTTTTTTTTCACCCCCTTCCTGTAATAATGTCATTTCTTCTATGATAAAAGCAGCTTCTTTCGGCTCCATAAGCGAAAGAATATTTGCTGCTAAATCACTTTTTACATTTTTTAATATATAAATAGTCAATTCTTTGTTTTGCATTTCTTGCATTAACCTTGCAGCAATTGCCGGCTCCATCTTCTCATACATTCCAACAATTTCCTTATAACTAATTAACCTACTTGATAATTCATCTTGAAGTACCTTAAGTTCTTCTTCCTTTTGCGATAAATCCTCTTCTTCTTTTTTTAAAGCAGCTACTCTTTTATTTAAAGATTCTTCGAGTAAATTTATTTTTTCTTCTTTTTCGAGTAATTCTTCCCTCATAAGGTAAAGTTCATATCTCTCACTATCAAGTCTGATTTGTTCAGGCGATTTTTTCAATATTTCTGTGTCTTCACCCTTCATTATTGCAGTAAGCTTAGTTTTATACATGCCTACATCCAGCATAAGAATAAGTGCAGCTGTTAAAATTATAACTGCTGATATAATTAATGGTATACGCACATTTCTTTTCTTTTTCTCCGGTTCGTTATTGATAATATTTGTATTGTTTTTGATTCTTTCAATTTGTTTATTATCCATTTATACCCCCGTCGCCAAATAGCTTGAATGTTTGTGTGACATTAGTTCATCCACGCCCTTTTGCTCTGATTTCATCACTTCATATAAATAACTTTTATAGTTTTTCTCCTTTAGAGTGCTAAACATTTTTTTATCCTTCATAGTGCTCAATAAATCATTTTTAACAACTGTTTCTTCTTTGGTTTTATTGCTGATACTATTATTCTTTTCTCTGATTAATACTCCTATATGCCCTATGTAATCGTTATACATTTTTACTTGCTCTGCTTTAATCCCATTTGCGGACATTTCCTTTAAAGCAGATACATATCTTTCCCTATTGTATTCCAGCAGACTCTTGTCCTGTATTAGCTGTTCCTTTTGTTCCAGTATTTTCGTTAATTGATTTTTCTGCTGTTTTTCGATACTTTCTTTTAAACTCAATATTGGCTGTAATGAAAAATCATATTTCTTCACTCTCATCACTCCGTTCCACAATATTATATAAAGTCTGTACTGTCTCTTCGTAGGTATGTTTCTCGTTTACTTTTTGAATAAGAAATTTATTTATCTCTCCTATTAATTTGACAGCATTATCTATTTCAGGGTTTGTCCCTTTTTTATATGCACCTATATTTATTAAATCTTTAGCATCATCGTATGTCTTCATTATTGCTTTTACTTTTCCCTGCAATTCCATTTGCCTATCATCTACAAGGTCAGGCATTAACCTGCTTATACTTGATATTACATCTACGGGAGGATAATGGTTTTTATTTGCCAAATCCCTTGATAATACAATATGTCCATCCAGTATCCCCCTAACTGCATCAGATATAGGTTCGTTTAAATCATCACCATCTACTAACACAGTGTATAATCCTGTTATAGAGCCGTTATTAAAATTACCGGCTCGTTCTAACAATCTTGGCAGTGTCGTAAATACAGACGGAGTATAACCTCTTGAAACAGGCGGTTCTCCTACAGCCATACCTATTTCCCTTTGTGCTATTGCGAATCTGGTAATTGAATCCATAAGCAATAATACGTCAAGCCCTTGGTCTTTAAAATACTCCGCTATTGCCGTTCCTAACATAGCTGATTTCAATCTTACTAATGGCGGTTGATCTGATGTAGCTGCTACTATTACAGACTTCTTAAGCCCTTCTTCCATTAAGTCTTTTTCAATAAACTCCTTTACTTCTCTTCCTCTTTCACCAACAAGAACAATAACATTTACATCAGCTACCGCATTTCTTGCCATCATTCCCAATAATGTGCTTTTACCTACACCACTTCCTGCAAAAATCCCGAGTCTTTGCCCTCTCCCACAAGTTAATAATGAATCTATTGATTTTATTCCTAAAGCTAGAGGCTCTGTTATCCTATCTCTGGTTAAAGGGTTTGGTGGAGTATTGTCGATTTGATATTTATTCTCTGTAATCAAAGGACCTAGACCATCAATAGGATTTCCCAACCCATCAAGTATTCTGCCTTTAAGACTCATCCCCACAGAAACCTCTAAATTCCTGTTTGCCGCTACAACTTTGCTGCCGGGTCCTATCCCCGAAGTATTCCCAAAAGGCATTAATAGAACCTTTTCATTTTTAAAACCCACAGTTTCAGCTTTAATATACTTATCCTTTTTCATGTTATATATATAGCATATCTCTCCTATTTGCACTGAAGGTCCTGTAGATTCTAAAGTCAAACCAATAATTTGACTAATTTTACCTGAATGCTCAATAGGATCGATTTCTTTTATGACTTTTTTATATCTTAGGATTCTTGAATTAATGTTCATTTTCCGTCTCCTACACTATTTGTTTTAATCCCTCTTTAATATAACTGATTTGAGTTTCTACTCCGGCATCAATTTCTCCGCTTTCTGCTGAGATAACACAATCTCCCCTTTCCATTTCACTATCTTTAACAATTCTAATGTTTTTTACATTGTTGATTCTGTTAAAGTTCTCTTCTCTCTTTTTTACCGCTTCATATTCGCTTGGACTAACTTTAATACTGAGCTTTGAATCAAGTTTAAATCTTTCTAAAGCACTTTTTACTATTTTAATAAAAACTTCATCATCACTTTCAATTTTCTGTTTAATTATCTTTTCGGTTGTCTCAGCTATTAGTTCAATTATTTCACTTTCTATACCGGTGATTATTTTCTTTCTTTCTTTTTCGGCTCCATCCAACACACTTTCAGCCTGTTTAATCAGTTTATTATACTTTTTTTCAGATGATATCTCACCTTCAGCAAATCCCTTCTTGAAGCCATCATCTTGTGCTTTTTTAAATATAGAATCTGCATTTTGGTTTGCTTCTTTCATAATTCTTTTTGCCTCATCATATGCTTCATCTAGAATCTGCTTGCCCCGCTGCTTAACGTTTTCCATATAAGTTTCTTTATAGACTTTTTTTTGTTTCTTTTCATGCTCTTCGACTAGTTTTTGTTCTTTTTCTTCTTCGAGATCATTACATTCCTCAGCAATTGTATTTACTGTCCAATTAATTAAAACAGGTTTGTCGGATTCGACATATATTTGCGATGATTTATGTACTTTACACAATTACCTCATCCCCCCCGCCTCTGGATATTATTATTTCGTTTTCTTCCTCAAGCCTTCTTATAATATTAACAATCTTTTGTTGAGCTTCTTCAACGTCTTTAAGTCTTACAGGACCCATGAATTCAATATCCTCTTTGAGCATTTCCCGTAATCTGGTGGACATATTATTGAAGATAACTCTTTCAACCTCTTCAGTTGAACCCTTCAATGCCATGCATAAATCATTATTTTCTACTTCCTTCAAGAATCTTTGAATTCCTCTGTTATCAAGCTTAACAATATCTTCAAATACAAACATTCTTTTTTTGATTTCATCCGCAAGCTCATTATCACTTGATTGTAAAGTTTCTAAAATGTTCTTCTCTGTTCCTCTGTCAGCAGAATTTAAAATCTCTACAACTGCTTCTACACCGCCGGTAAAAGTATAATCAGATGAGCCAAGTGAAGACACTTTTTTCTCCAATATTCTTTCAACCTCTTTAATAAATTCAGGAGAAGTTCTCTCCATGGTTGCAATTTTTTTTGCCACCAATGCTTGTTTTTCCGGGGGCAGTGCAGATATTACTGCAGCTGCTTGTTTTGGCGTTATATACGATAGTACCAGAGCAATTGTTTGAGGCTGCTCATTTTGTAAAAAATTAAATAATTGTGTCGGGTCTGTTTTTCTAATAAAATCAAAAGGTCTTACCTGCAATGATGAGGTAATTCTCCCTATCAATTCCATCGTTTTTTCCGGTCCCAACGCTCTTTCCAATATTTCCCTGGCGTACTCTATTCCCCCTTCCACAATATACTTCTGAGCTACACATATCTCATAAAACTCTTTTATTACTTCTTCTTTCAGCTCATCATCTACTCTGCCAATATTAGCTATTTCCAGTGTCAATTGCTCTATCTCATCTTCTTTGAGATGCTTATAGATTTCTACCGCTTTATCGGTTCCAAGTGTTAATAATAAAACTGCTGCTTTTTCTCTTCCTGAAAGCTTGGGTTGTACACGAACAGCTTGCACTTTCTTCACCTCTATTCTTCAGTTAACCATGTGCGCAGTAATTGCGCTGCTTCTTCAGGTTTTTCTCTTATGAATTTTTCAATGTTCCTTCTTTCTTCGGGTTTTTCCTTCATTGTTAAGCCATCCTCTTCCATTTCAATTTCAAACCCCTCCGGCGTTTCTACTAATATCTTCTTTCTTTTTAACACGAGAGCTTTATAAGCAAAGAATAACATTGCAAATATAATTAATGCACCTAATCCATATAAAATCATACTTCTTATAAACTTATTTCTTGCATCCAATTCTCTTTGTTCCATTGCAATTGTAATCCGGTCTTTAAGCAAATCACCTTCTGCAAAAGTCATATTCCTAACTACAACACGGTCTGTATTAATACCTACTGCACCTGCAACAACATCCTGAACTCCTCCCATTACTTCCTGACTAATTTCATTTCCACCATTATTAATAACTACAGAAACAGACATTTCTTTTATCTGACCTTGGGCTCTTTTAATCTGCTCTTTTATTTGGTTTACTTCATAATTAATTGTCCTGTGTGTTCTGTTATATGCCCCTTCTGTATCACGAAGTTCAGGGTATACCGAGACACCCATGTTTGAATCTTGCCCCGGCACACCACCTTCAATAGAATCGTTCATTTGCTCAATTAACTCATTCATACTTACGATTATTCCCTCATCATCAATAACCGGTTCAAACTGGATACTCTCTGTTATTTGTTCATCAAAATTCAATTCAACACTCACTTCTGTAATGACATTTCCTCTCCCAAATATGGGTTCAAGCATTGATGTTATCTGTTTTTTAAATCTTTCACGAGCATCATTTTGAACTTGGTATTGATTGTTAGCTATATCTATTTCACTTTTTTCAGAATCATTTAATATGTTCATATTATTATCAACTATGGACAGATTTTCAGGTGTCAGTCCTATTACGCTTTTAGTCATCAAATCTTCTATCGCCTTTATCTTATTAGAAATAATCTCAACACCCGATTCAAGTATTAACACTACTGATGCTGAAGAAGGCTGCCTATCACTTTTAAGTACAAATGAATCCTGCTCAGGCAAACTTATTGTAACTATAGCATCATATACCCCATCTAAAGTTCTAATTGTATCTTGCAGTCTATCTTGTAGTTGAAACTGTAAGTATTTTTGTTTCTCAAAATCTGTAGTACTAAAGCTTATATTATTAGTAAAAAAGTCATAATTGAATCCATTTTTGGGGTATCCCTCAGATGCAAGCATCATTCTTACCTTATCTTCTTCTTTCTTATCAACCAGAATCGTACTTGAACCTTGGGTCTTGGCTTCTACTTTCATATCATTTAAAGCTGTCATTATCTCACCGGCATCTTGAGGTTCCAAATCAGTATACAATACAGAATATTCTTTTTTGTTAAGTAATATAGTAGAACATACTACAATTACTAATAATACTGCTGCTATAAGACCTATTCTGATTCTGTTTGATTTATCTAAATTATTCCAGAACTCATTTAGTTGTTTCGATATTCTTTTTAAGCTTTCCGGCATAACTGAAGACCATCCCTTTTCTTATTATTTAAACTTGCATTCTCATAATTTCGTTGTAAGCTTCAAGTATTTTATTTCTGAGCTGTAATGTGAATTGTAAGGCAATATCTGCTTTTTCTGTTTCAATCATTATATTGTGAAGATTTTTAGTGTTATCCGTCAGTAAATCAATATTATTTATATTACTAAGTTTCTCAGTATCATTAACATTCTGAACAGCTTGCTTAAGCAAATCGGAAAACGGAACCTGAGTTTTAGTTTCAACTCCTGACTTATAATCACTGTTTAAGAAAAACTGACTTATACCCGATATATTCATAAGTTACCCCCCTATAAAAACAAGTTTTGTTATTACCTTCCTATTTCAAGTGCTTTTAATGCCATATTTTTCGAAGCATTCAATGCTGTTATATTGGACTCGTAAGACCTTGTAGCAGAAATCATATCAATCATTTCTTTAAGGGTATCCACATTTGGCAAGCGTACATAACCTTGTTCGTCAGCATCAGGGTGTTCCGGATTATATACGACTTTAAACTCGCTATTATCTTCGACAACTTCTGAGACTATAACCCCACCATTTGCTTTGTTAAATTCTTTTTTTAAGTAAGATGAAAATCTACTCTCCTCATTATTAGCTCGAAAGACAACTGCCCTCCTTCTATATGGGTCCCCGGTTGCTGTTCGCGTAGTATACTGATTAGCAATGTTTTGAGAAATAACGTCCATTCTCATTCTCTGGGCAGTTAAACCGGATGCACTGATATCAAGTGATTTCAAAAAATTCAAAATAATCCCTCCTCATGATATTCTTTAATACTATAAAAAAACTATCTTCTGCGAATCGATGCTTACCTAATCTATGTTTTTAGCGGTTGATTTTCTTAAAGCGGCTTGTACTTCTTTCAGATATAGTTTTTGAAGTTAAAATACTCTTCTGCTATCAACCTTTAATTGCATTTTTAATCCTCGATAAATCACCGTTTATTTTACTTGTAAGAGTATAATAATATATTGTATTTTTAGCTAAATCGTTCATCTCTTTTTCTATATCAACATTGTTTTCATCCATTCTCATATTCGTGTTTTTTCGGGATATAATTTGCGGATTTAAATCATTTAAGATTGAAGAACCTATGGGAATATGTTTTCCCCTAGTTACTCTTCCGACGAACTGCGTATTATTCAAATACTTTTGCAGTCTCTCTTCAAAACTGACATATGATGCTTTAAAGCCGGGAGTATCTTCATTAGAAATGTTGTTTGATATCACTTCATTGCGAAGCCATGAAGCATCAAGACCTTTTTCAAGCAAAAAACTCTGACCTAAAATTCTATTTAACATATTGCTATCCCCCTTCGGTTGTACTATTATTTTTCCACCCGACAGCTGACATCGTTATACTCAATTGTATAATTCTTCATGCGTAAAATATCAATATTAAACAATAAGTACTCAAATATTTGCTCAAGTTTATTCATCGTACCATCCATATCCGAATAATTATTCATTTCACACCTCTTTCGAATTAGTAAGTTAACGATTACTTACTTAGTATAGAATAAAATTTTCCATTTGTCAACATCTTTTTTAACTTTTTTCGACATTTTTTTTAATAAAATCACAAAAAGGGCTAATGATGCAAGTTTCATTAACCCCTAAATCTTTTTAAAACTTAATTAATATTTATTTTACTATTTTTTTCGACTTTATTGTTTTTCTTTTTGAAAATATTTAAGATGCCCTTAGCTTCTGTTATTAATGATTTGCCATCGAACCTTATA
>LSQX01373688.1_pt1 | contig 32124 bp, 29 predicted proteins | sample 654561 | NCBI WGS metagenome assembly LSQX01 (sample SAMN04489861, study PRJNA283612) | anaerobic digester metagenome | isolation source: 4 biogas reactors fed with cattle manure at either 37C or 55C with and... | place: Denmark: Kongens Lyngby | collected 2014 | reverse complement strand
AAGGTACATAAGTCGTGGAAGGCCACTGATCGAAAGTTCCGGTTACGAAACAACCTTCTCCAGGTTCTTCCTCTTCCCCTGTACAAGTTCCGATAAGCTCATATACGTATTCAGAAGTTCCAATCATCCAAACACCTCCTGTATTGTTATTGAAAAACGCACCCGCTGATCCGGTTACAGCAGCAGTTGTAGATTCCCATCCATCAGCATCGGATTCTACTTCCATCCAGAATTTAGCTCCGGTTGCACCTCCTTCCAGTACCAAGTCCTCAGCTGAGATATCCAAGGTATGGGTATAGAAGTCAAAACCAAAGTTGGATCCTACAAATTCACTATCGATGATACTAACATTATTGAAAGTATGAAGTGCATCACCTGGTATGCCGGCTACATCTTCACGAATAATAATATTGATGTAGGTTGGAGCAGCGTCTTGAATTAGATTCAATTTGATTTGATCAATTGCAAATGTAGATTCAGTATTTACATTGATATCAATTGCCAAACGCTGGTTGGTATCTCCGCCAATGAATCCTCCGTTTTCCATGTTATTGGAAGCGACGGATTGAGAACAATCATATCCAGGTTCTCCTGAACCATCTGGTAGAATTACTCGGTAGGTTCCAATTAATGTAGCTGTATTTCCAACATCAGATATATCATCGGCAGGGAAATGTAGATTTCCACTTTCTGGTGCCGTTATCAAGGCATTGTAAAGCGCTTCTGAAATATTCCAAGTAGCTTCTCCAGTAAAGGCTTGTTCACCTTCTGTAAAGGTAGTGGTCGATGTGCCGGAATAGCTGTAAATATTCATTCCTGGGTCGGCACTTGATCCACCTCGGTATAGGGAAGGGCTATTATCTGTAGGCACTGAAGCAGCAGTCAAAGTCGGAGTTCCCTCATAAGTGGTAGTTCCGATGGCCTGAGTTCCGGCATTTGATAATAAATCTTCAAAATAGAATCCAGTGGTTGTAGATCCACTTACAGTCGCAACCGAAGTAGCATCTGTAGCGGTAATTGTTACTTGATTTGGAACTGTTAAGTCCACAATTAGTAAATCTTCTTCTTCTACTGGAGTTCCTTCTGAGAAAGCAGGTCGAATCATAAGTGCGCGATAAGTTGGCCACGTAATTGCAACAGATGTCCAGGCTTCGTCTAGGTCATTCCACCAATAGGCTTGACCTACTGGAGTTGTAGTGGATTGATCTGCAGCGATATAATGATTGAGTGTGGAAGGGGAGAATTTCACTCCAACGTAAACACTTCCTTCTGTGATTTGCCAGTTTTCGGAAGAAGTATCGGCAGATTGCCATACAGCCTGACTACCTCCTGAGTAAACAGGAATGTCGTTGGCGGTTAAACCTGTCATAGTACCGATTTCCGTTCCTGGTTCACCTTCGGTTCCATCATCGTCATAAACCACAATCTCATAATCCATAGAAGGCGTTGCTCCTGATTGCATTGCAAAAGCAGCACAAACACTCTCAACAGTTACTGGATAAGATGTAGGTGTGAATTTCTCAACAAATACTACTTCAGATACAGATGCAGGGTTTCCACTGAATCCATTATCAATTATTCCATCATCGAGTTTGACAATTCCCGGTCCGTCCTCACAATCAATCTCATCTCCAGGTTCTGTGGATCCATCAACTTCTTGGATTTGGATATCATCTACATGTAGATAGAATTTATTGAATTCAGAATAAGCGTTGAAACCAAAGTAATACACACCATCTGCATCTGGAGTGAATTCTACTGTATTGATAAGCGGCGTATTATTGGTAATCGTTGGATGATCTGCCAAGGTCGTGGTCATCGCCGTACTTTCTGCTGAAGTTCCATATGCAACTTTCATGCTTTCTACGAAAGTAGTTCCCGTTCCACCGTACTTATAAGAGATTTCATAAGTAGTTCCTGCAGTAAGGTTGATTCCTTTTGTATAGAACCAAGTGTCTGCATCTTCTGTGTTATGCCAACTGTATCTTAGGAAAGTACCTGTAAATCCATAGTTTCCTGTGGTTGCTGTTGCAGTAGTCCAGTCGTTTCCACTTCCAATATTTTCAGTGGTAGTACACTCTGGCATACCAGGAACCACTGCTAATTCAAAGTCTTCCAAATAAGGAACGTCAACAGCACTACATGGATCTTCTCCACCGTCTTCACCACAAGTTCCAGATACAGTGAAAATCATACTATAGTCACCGTCTGCCAGCCAAGTTGCTCCCGAATTGTTTGAGAGTTGCATATTGGCTCCATGGCTGGACTGATAATCAACAAGCGCAAGCCATACATAGTCATCACCTGACATAGTAGGTTCGATCCAATAGATTCCTTCATCCAGTTCAATAGGTGTATCAAGGTTGAATGTCAAATGGTGAATAGGATCACCATAAGCAGATCCAACTACTTCTGAACTATCGGGAGCTCCTGTTACCGTATGTAAAATTGTACCTGGTGCACCCGCATTATTTGCTCGAATGTTAATCACTGCGTTCGATGGAACAGCTTGGTTATTAACATCAATTGTAATTTTGTTCATGATAAATCCTCCTGCACCCACTACAAAGTCATCTGCAACTCTATAGTCTTCACTACTGTCAATTCCATATGCATTTGGAAGGGTAGAAACAGAAGCGATTCCTTGAGAGCATTCTTCACTTGGCTCAGGCTCTCCTATATCGCCTGGGATTGTAACTGCTTCTCCGCTTGGGTCGTAGCAATAATCAATAACAGTCGCGGGGTATCCTCCTCCACTTGTAGTTGTCATATGAACATATCCATAACAAGTTCCTCCAGGAGCATCACAAGGGAATCTTATTCCAAGATAGCCGTCCGCACCACTTTGCCAATTAACAGCTTGACCAATCGATCCACCGTAATTAGAATCAGGCCCAACAACATCTCCAGGACCTAGGACAAGCCATGAGGTTCCCCCCGAAGGAGAAGAAACAGCTCCACTACCCGTACTGAAGTAGAAGCTTAGAGTTGTACTTCCATAAGGATTAAAGTGCCATCCTGTTATAGTTGTGTTATCACTAACCAATCCCTCATCCCATTTGAAGTATGTACCATTGAAATTGTTTAAGATAGGGTGATTCAAAGTATAACACTCCAAGTCACTTGGTTCGGTTTCACCCATTGGTTCCGGTCCAGAGAATGTCATAAGACCTCCATCAGAACAAGGGCTAGCTGGAGGAGCCCAACTGTCAATCCAAATAAAATATTCAACACCCTCAGTAGCATCAAATGTTACTGTTCGGGTAGTGCCAGATGAACGCTCGGCGGCTACACAATTGCCTTCTGTAGGACAGCCTTCATACACCATGATAGCAGCCCAAGATTGGTTATTAACAGTAATCGTTACGCTACCATCCTCACTAGGAGTATAAGTATAGGTAGCCTCGATGCCTGATGAATAATTAGGGCCGAATGTACCCAACGATGAGCAAAACACGGTAACATTTGTAGCATTTAATAAATCTTCCGTTCCACATACAAGCGGTTCGTTCACAATATTACCCGACGTAATGGGTAATGCATTCTCACAAGCAGCGTCCGAAACTCCATCTAACCCAAAAGGGTTTGTGAAATTTACAGGATTATTGCTTTCCATTAGGGCTCTTTCAGCCTCAAGCTGTTGATCGGTTGTTAGCGAAATCTGCCCAAAGGCGGTCGAGGACCAACTTTGAACAAAAAAAAGCGCCAAAAAGCACATCAACGAGCAAAAATAAATTTTCCTCATAATTTTTTAATGTTAATTAATAGTTCGCACTAATTTATAAATTTGTTTTGAATCCTTAACAAAATTTTAAAATAAAATCAAGAGATTCATCTATAATTCTTTTTGTATGGTATTTAATTTCAAACCTTTTCAACTTATTTTTAAAAGACCAGTCGGTACTTCACGTGGAACTTTAATCGAAAAAGAAACTTTTTTGATACAACTTCATTCCCATTCCAATATTTTCTTTGGCGAAACTGGATTGTTTCGGGGTTTGAGTTTTGATGACCGTCCGGACTATGAAGAAAAGTTGAAATCAATTTGCGAAAATTTTGACTTCAATAACCCCGACTGGTGGGACGAACTTCGTGAATTTCCATCCATCCAGTTTGGATTGGAACAAGTTCTGAAAGCAAATGAAAATTATAATCAACAAAAACTAGAAGACAGTCTAACTCCCGTTTTATTCCCCTCGAAATTCACCGAAGGCAAAACCGGAATTCCCATCAACGGACTGATCTGGATGGGATCTCCCGATTTTATGAAACAACAAATTCGAGAGAAAATCAATCAGAATTTCCGCTGTATCAAATTGAAAATAGGCGTAAAATGGGATGAAGAACATGCTATTCTCAAAGAACTTCGAAAAGAATTTTCGATTTCCGATATGGAAATTCGCGTGGACGCAAACGGAGCTTTTAGTGTTCAAGAAGCTCAAACCGTTTTAAAACAGTTGGCAGAATTGGGAATTCATTCCATCGAGCAACCAATTAAAGCCGGTCAAATTCATGAAATGGCGCAACTTTGCGCCGAAACGCCTACGCCCATTGCTTTGGACGAAGAACTAATTGGCGTAATCCAAAGGGAAGAAAAATCGAAACTCCTGCAAACCATCCAACCCCAATACATCATTCTCAAACCAAGTTTAGTGGGCGGCTGGAAAGGCAGCGAAGAATGGATTGAAATCGCAGAAACACAGAATTCCGGCTGGTGGATTACATCGGCATTGGAAAGTAATATCGGGCTAAATGCCATAGCACAATGGACCTATACGCTTGGAAATCCTTTGCCGCAAGGACTTGGAACGGGCGGACTCTTTGAAAATAATTTTCCTTCGAGACTAAAAGTCATCGAAGACCGTTTGTTTTTTGTTTAAATTTGAACCATGCCCCGAATTATTATTTATTTACTGATTGTCCCACTTTTTATTTCCTGCGCCGGCTATAACCTCGACGAAATAAATACTTACCAAACCAATCTCAAAAACGAATGGGAAAATCCGGAAACTACTCCGTTGAAAGAAGATGAAAAAGACTCATTCCAAGGAATTCAATTTTTCCCGATTGATAAAAAATACATTGTAAATGCCGATTTTACTCCGATTGAAAACGGAAAAACCATTCCTTTTCCCACTTCGGCTCAGAAAATTAAACATTACAAAGAATACGGAAAATTAAATTTTAAACTCAATGGAAGTTTCCATGAACTGACTATTTATCAGTCCGATCCGCCGATTGAAGGCTATGAAAATTCCTTGTTTCTGCCGTTTATGGATGAAACTAATGGAGATACATCTTACGGTGGCGGACGTTATTTAGATTTTGAAATCACTGATATTCAATCCAATAAATTGAGAATTGACTTCAATAAAGCCTATAATCCTTATTGCGCTTACAGCAAATATTATAATTGTCCGATTCCGCCGGCCAATAATTATCTCGAAACCGAAATCAAAGCCGGAGTAAGCTATTTAGAATGAAACTATTAGATTTTTCAAAACAAATATTTGATGAATTAAATTCAGCAATTCCTTGGCAAAAAAACATCTTGGATTTTCTTGAAGAATGGAATTCCGTTTCCCCTTTTGTTCCAAGCAAAACTTCCGGCTCCACCGGGACGCCAAAGGAAATTAAACTTCCCAAAGCTTCGATGAAAATGAGCGCCCAAATGACTGGAAATTTCTTTGGACTGAAACCCGGAGATACCGCTTTGCTTTGTATGCCAGTCAATTTTATCGCCGGGAAAATGATGATTGTCCGAGCCATGGAATTGAAACTCAAACTCTATTGCGTGGAACCAAAATCGAAAATAGATTTGAATTTTGCTGACTCTCTCGACTTTGTTCCGATGACCCCGATGCAGGTAGAAAATTCTTTTGATGAATTATCCAAAATCCGAATTTTGCTGATCGGTGGCGCGCCCCTTTCGGAACCTTTGAGAAAAAGATTGCTTGAAATTCCGACCCAAAGTTTCGAATCCTATGGAATGACCGAAACCATTACGCACATTGGTTTGAAGAAAATTTCAGAAGAATTTTTTACCATTCTAAAAGGCATCGAAATCCGGCAGGATGAAAGGGAATGCCTGATTATTCAAACGCCTTATTTTGAAGAGGAAATCATCACAAATGATATTATTGAAATTAAGGATAAAAACCAGTTCAAATGGTTGGGAAGAGCCGATAATGTCATCAATTCCGGGGGGGTGAAACTTTTTCCTGAACAAATCGAAAAGAAACTGAAACCCTTTATCGAAACGGAATTTGTCATCAGTTCCCTTCCCGATGAAACTTTAGGTCAAAAGTTAATTCTGATTGTGGAAGGCCAAAAAAACGATTATTCCGAATTGCTGGAAATGCTTCCGCCCTCAACTTTGGAGAAATTTGAAAAACCCAAGGCAATTTATTTTCTCGATAAATTCCCACGTACCGAAAGTGGAAAATTGCAAAGAGAAAAAATCAGGGAAAAGATTATTTCGTTTTTAGCAAAATGACCGGTCTTTCGTACCAATAATTACTTTGATTTTCATTGTAAAGAGATCGGTTTATTGATTTAAATATCAGCTTTATGCGATATTTGCCCAAATCTCCTTCAAAGGATATTTCATCAATTTCCTGAAAAGGTTCCTCGGACTCGTATTTCTTAAATGTCTCTTCCAGAAACCCTTTAAAATTCAATGAGTCACTTTGGTTCAACAACAATTTATATTCAGGACTATCACCATTTTTGAAAATCATCCGCAGACTATCGGAATCGATTGCTACCGGAGTGTCTTGGTAGTCAGGGAGAATGACAAGTCGGTCAAAACCTTGAAGATCATATTCCGAAGTTTTAGAAACCAAGTTCAAATAGGATTTATCGGCCTGGATTTTTCTCGTATAAATCCGTTTGCTAAACTTCTGAGGCAATGACCAATAATATGCGTTTGGAAAATCTTTTTGCATTTCTTCGCTCAAATAATTATGAACATAATCTTTTTCAAATCGTTTATGCAGAAACTCAAATTTATCGGCAATTTCATAAGCAACAGTATCCGGAACTTCCTGAGTGAAATCAATTTTCCCATTGACCAATAAATTGTTTTCATTCAGAATTTTTTCCAATTCATTCTTCTGACTTCTTTTTGCTACCGAAAACGCATTGAAATAAGGAAAAATCAAGGCGAAAAGTCCGAAGCAAAAAAGCGAAATCGGAATGAATTTAATCGTGGGATTTTTTCTAAAAATAAAATAAGCTACTACCGTCGAAAGCCAAAGTGCAAGTAGTAAAACATAATACCGTGGTTCGGTGTATCCATATTCCAAAACCCTTGTGAAAATCGCGATAAACAAAAGAAAAATGAGCGGAATTAGTGTAAAATAAAATAGTTTTGAAAATATCCGTATCCAGGATTTGTCAGTGTTTTCTTTCAGCGGATGAACCAATAGCAAAGCCAGAATTCCAACAATCGAATAAGCCAAAACCAGATAGGAAACCCAACCGCGCGGAAGTTCCCAATTGATCAGAATTTTCCCCGAATAAAAATACAAAATGACCACATAAATACACAAAAGCGGTATCAAAACATATTGGGTAAAAAACTTTAAAACCACCGGATATTTCCCTTCTTTTTCCAGGAAATCAAGTCCGGTTTCATTGAAAAGTAAAAAGATAAAACTGCTGCCAAAAATCAAAAGTGAAACAGCTATCTGTCCATATAAGTTATCTCTAATTCCTACATTGAAGAGATTGTCGACTGCCAGTACCGCAAGTAAAACGCCACCGGTCAGTACGCCGGTAAAAACCAATGTGAGAAAGAAATTCACAAAAAGATTTTTATTGTATTGCCAGAAATTTATTTCCAAATATTTTCTTCGCATAAAAGCCACAAAAGAAACCAGTAAATGCGAAAGAATGCAAACCGGAATCAGTAAAAAGGCGTAAAATTCAGTGAAATCGTCCTCATTTTTTGGGAGAATGAAATAAAATCCGACGAGAAATAAAATTCCTAAAATTTCCGGTATGAAATTCATTTCCCGGCGTTGGGAAAAGATTTTCAGCGCAAACATCAGCGAAATCCCGATGGAAGAAACAATCATGATTTTGATGAGAATGAAACTATCATCCAAAAAGTCTTCAATCAGCATAACGGCCGCAAGCGACATGATGGCGGACATCAATAAAACAAGCGGATAACGGAAAATAGCTTCTTTTGCGTTTAAAAGAATTTCGTGTAATTTGTTTTTCATGTGTTAAGTTTTTAGTGAATCAGGAATTCAGCTTTAAAATTTCATGATCGGGCTCATAAACCCCAAACTGAACGGGAATGATGGTATTTTCAAAAACGCTTTGGGCTTCTTCCAGCAAAACGTTCGTATTTTTATATCGGTTGGAAAAATGTCCGAGAATGAGTTTTCCGGCATTAGCATCACGGGCGATGGTTGCGGCTTCGCGAGCGGTGGAATGTCCCGTGTACTGCGCCATTTCCTGCAAATCACTCAGAAAAGTCGCTTCGTGATAGAGAATATCCACATCTTTTATGATGGGGACGATGTCCGGCTTGTAACGCGTATCGGAACAGAATGCATAACTGAAAGATTTTTCCGGCTCCAGGGTGAGAGCTTCGTTGGGAATAATTTCTCCATTAGATAATTCAAAATCACGTCCGCGTTTCAGGTTTTCATAGTCACAAATTTCAATTTCCGGATAATTCCCAACGGCCTGAATATTCAGTTTTCTGGGTTTTGTTTTTTCACGGAACAAATAGCCATTGGTGTAAATTCTATGATCCAGCGGAATGGTAAAAACCTCCACTTTATCGTCTTCAAAAACCTTAACGCTTTCTTTGCTTTCCAGTTCTTTAAATACAATGTCAAAAGTACATCTCGCCTGCGTATGTTTCAGTTGGTTCATAATGAAATCCTGAATTCCTTTCGGCCCGAATATATACAAAGGCGTTTCCTTGCCCAAAAGTTGTAAAGTACTGATGAGTCCGACCAATCCGAAAACGTGATCACCGTGTAGATGCGAAATGAAAATATGATGGATTTTGGAGAATTTGGCTTTAGCTTTTCGAAGTTGCACCTGGGTTCCTTCGCCACAATCAATCAGGAAATTACGCCCGGCGATTTCGAGAAGCTGAGCGGTTGGTGCCGATTTTTTCTTAGGTATGGCCGAGTTAAATCCCAGTATGGTAAGTTTCAAAGACAATGCTATAAATTTCCGATAAAGTTAATCAATTTCTGTACCGCTTTGAACCTGTGACTGATTTGATTTTTTTGCGCAGGATCTAGTTCACCAAAGGTTTTTTCGTGTCCGTCCGCGACAAAAATTGGATCGTATCCAAAACCCTGATTTCCTCTGGGTTCGTTTATGATTTCTCCGTGAACTTCTCCGCTTACATAATGAATTTCTCCGTCGATAATTATACAAAAAACCGATTGGAAATAAGCTTTTCGAATCTCTTTTGAATTTAATTCATTCAATAATTTTTTAATGTTGTCTTCTGAATTTCCGGTTCCGGCATAACGCGATGAAAAAACACCCGGATCTCCGTTGAGCGCTTCCACAAAAAGTCCTGAATCATCAGCAAAAACATTTTTCCCGGTTTCTTTGTAAATGGTTTCGGCTTTTATTTTGGAGTTTTCTTCCAGCGTACTTCCCGTTTCTTCGATTTCTTGGTGAAAACCAATGTCATTTAAGGATAAAAGCTGAATTGAATCGGGAAGAACCGAACGTATTTCTTTGACTTTATTTTCGTTATGCGAAGCAAAAATTAATTCCATTTGACTTTATTTTTCGTGATTTTATAAATACTCCATCCCAAAAATAGGGCAATTGCAAAAGAAATCATCACAGAAGTATAATCATTTGGGTTGGTAACATTTTCATCCATGGATTTATACCGCAACATAAAAATAAATGAAACTGTATTATTGAGTGCATGGAGAAAAATACAAATCCAGAGTGCTTTGGTTCGATAATAAACAAATCCGAATACTGCTCCGAGAAGCCCTGCACCTAGGAATTGCCAGGGGTTCATGTGTGCAATTCCAAATAATAAGGAACTCAGTGCGATGGCAATAATGGGTGAAACCCCTTGTTGAAACAATCCGCGAAGGATAATTCCCCGAAACAAAATTTCTTCGAGAATGGGCGCCAAAATACAAACCGTGATAAATCCGGCGATTTTGTAATCGAGCATCATTTCAAATGCTTGAATGATTTGTTTGTAAAATTCTTCCAGCCAGGGAATTCCTTCGGTGGGAATCAAGGAAGTTAGAAATTCCGCAAAGGGCAACATGAAAATGTAAAAAAGCGTGCTGAGGAATAAAACACCGATGCTCGCCGGCTGCCAGATGTGCGCCAAGATAGCTTTCCAAGTTGTTTTTACATAAGGGATCAGAATGAATACCGCCAGTACGCCGCCGACCAAAAAGGAAAGCGGTAAAGTAATATGATAGAATTCCTCTCTGAAATAAGCCGGGATATTGATTACCGAAGATATGAGCTGAAGGCAAACCGCGACAATAAAAGCTGCGACTATGGATTTTAAAATGGAAATTTTAAACTGCGAAGTCTGTGGTTCTGTTCCGAATTCCTCTTCCTTTAACTGGTCATTCATGATGATAAGGTTTGCCCTGCAAGATAGCAAATGCACGGTAAATTTGTTCGATTAAAAACAATCGGACCATTTGGTGAGTAAAGGTCATTTCGGAGAGGGAAAGTTTGCGGTTGGCGCGTTTATAAACTTCATCTGAAAAGCCATAAGGCCCTCCAATCACAAATGCGATTTGTTTTATGGATTGGTTCATCAGCGACTGCAATTCGCCGGCGAAAGCGGATGAACTGAGTTGTTTTCCTTTTTCGTCCAATAAAATTACATAGTCGGAATTGTTTAATTTGGAGAAGATTAGTTCGGCTTCTTTTTCTTTTTGTTGTGATTCCGAAAGGTTTTTCCGATTTTTGATGTCGGGAATCTCCATTCGCTGGAAATTCCAATGGGAGGGAAGTCTCTTTTCATATTTCTGGATCAGTTCTTCCAATGGTTTTTCATCGGTTCTTCCAATGCAAATCAGGGTAATATTCATTTTGAATTTATCAATTTGACAACAAAATTATGGCGATTCGATCAAAGTTGAAAAAAATATCCAATGATAATCTTTTTGTAAAGGTAGGGAAGCGAATTAAATTTAAGTCGCTGAACAATACTTCTCTTTATACTTTGATTGGTTATTTGATGAAAGGAATTTCCAACCGGATTTTCGCTTTGCGTGTGGGAGCGGTTTCCTGGGCTTTCTTTTTCAGTGTTTTTCCGTTTCTTTTGTTTTTGTTCAGTGTTTTGCCATATGCACCGCTTTACCAGGAAATTCAGACTTTGTTATTTTCGGAATTCATTCCACGGATTTTGCCTGAAAGAATTACCAATGAGGTCATCGGTTATGTTTCTCAAACAGCGGATGGAAAGGGTGGGAGGAGCATCGGTTCCTTGTTTATCATCCTGACGATTTTACTTTCGTCAAACGGGATTACGGTTATGATCAATGGTTTCAATGCTTCGCATTATGGATACGCTAAACGGAGGAAGGGTATTCACAACCGATTTATTTCTATCATTCTGACTTTATTTTTCGTCGTATTTATCATCGCACAATTGATTTTGACCTATTATACACATTTTATGTTGCGGTATATTGAGGATTATGGTGCTTTGTTGGAGGTGCCGACTTTGGTTCAGGTACTAAATTTCGCATCGGCCACATTGTTTTATTTTACTTCGCTTGTGATGTTGTATTATTATGGTACAAATGTGAAACAAAGGTTTCGCAACGTTGCGCCAGGTGCTTTGATGGCTACGGTTTTATTCTTCGTTACTTTGATGGGATTTCAGTATTACATCAAGAAATTCAACTATTATGATTTGCTGTACGGATCGGTTGGATTGGTGATGATTATGATGATATTTGTTTATATCAACGTCTTATTAATTATGATTGGTTTTGAGCTGAATGCGGCTATTCATTATGCGAAGACAAGGAGGCTTAGATAAGATTCTTCTAAGTAAAGGGTAGAAGGTTTAGGGTTTGAGGAAATTCAGTTGGGGTTAAATTAAAGCTATTCTTAGTTAAGTTTAAATTAAATTATTCTTTTGAATAAGAGGATTCTAATTTATTGAATAAATGTATAAAAAAGAAAAAAGCCATCTCGGTTGAACCGAGATGGCTTAAAATTTTTAATTGAAATTCAATTATTTTTTAACGATTTTAGAAGTAGTTACGTTTCCTTTTGCATCTACTACTTTTACGATGTAAACACCACTTGGTAGAGTTGAAACGTTTACAGAAGCAGCTTTTGAAGAAGCAACTACTTGTCCGTTCATGTTAACGATTTGAACCTCTTTTACGTCAGCATTTTTAGCAGAAACATTTAAGATATCTTTTACGGGATTAGGGTAAACTGCTACTGAAGAAGAGTCGATTTCAGAAATTCCCATCACAGAACAGTCTCCAATTAAATCATACGTAAATGAAATATTGTCTGGTTCTGAAGCATTAAATACATTCCAATCTTCAATTAAGTCATCCCAATAATATGTCAGTCCACCTATTGCTGATAGAGTAAAGTTTACCGCCATTGCGACTCCATCGTCATTAGCTTTGTGAATTTTAATCCATTTCATAGTTTCTCCTGGTTCGGGAGTAACCGCGTCCATTCCAGATAAATCAAGTTTAACTTGATACATGTGAATTACTGCGCCACTTGTCAAAGAAATCGTCTCTAAAAAAGTAGCTTCAGAAGGTGAAACAGTAACTGAGGAAATAGCTTCAGTACTAGGGAACATAGAAGAGTCATCATTCAAAATTGTAATTTCAATTTCAGCAGAAGTCATATCATAAGATAAATCATCATATATTCCTAATGCGATATTCATTTCACTTGGTTGAAATGTTTCCCCTTCAGTAAATTCAATTACAGATGCGAAGCTAACAAGCTCCCCTCCAGCGTAATAGGCATCTGAAGGATAGCCGAAGTTACAAATTGCATCTGATGACACTGGTGCAGGATAGCTAATTACTGTATTTGCAGTTTGCAAATAATTAACCTGACCAAAGCCAACTGTAAAAGCCAATCCGGCTAAAAGAAAAGAAAGTTTTTTCATTGTTGTTAATTTTAAATTAATATTAATTACAGCTCCGAAATTAAAAATATTTTTCGAATAATAAAGTTAAAATGTAAAATCTTTTATAGTTTTCCCTTGTTTACAGTAAGATTTTAACTCTTTTTCTATGTGAGTTTCTATCTCTTTTTCATTTTTTTGTGGATAAAGTAGATGAACATTGGCTCCAGCATCCAGCGTGAAAAACAAAGGTAAACTTGTTTCTTTTCTAAACTCCCAAATTTTTTCAATTACTTGAAGCGTATTGGGTTTCATTAATATATAATAAGGCGTAGAAGTCATCATCATGGCATGCAAACTGAGTGCTTCGTGCTCTACGATGGTTCCGAATTCATCTAGATTCCCTTCTTTTAAGATGGGAGTCAAGCGATTTAGATTTTCTTCGGCGGATTCAAATCTTTTTTTCGCATAAGGATGCCCTTCCATGAGTTGATGTCCCACTGTACTTGAAACTTCTTTTTGGCCTTCATCAATCAACAGAATTTGATCTCGGAAATTTCTGAAACTCTCATGAATTTCATACGGATAAGGAACGGCATACAAGTCAGAACTACCCTCGACTGCAGATGTTTCGCCCCAAACCGTAATGCCCGGGTAAATCGATCGACAAGCACTTCCCGAACCCAATCTTGCTAGGAAAGATGATTTCACCAATCCTTCGTTTTCTGTCATCTCAGCGCCCAATTGGTTTTCTAACTGGGTAAGACAAAGCGCCAAAGCACCCATTCCCGACGCCGAAGAAGCGATCCCACTGCTGTGAGGAAATGTATTATGAGTTCGAATTTCAAATTCGTAATTCCTCAAAAAAGGAATGAATTCTTCAATTCGTTTAAAAAATGTAATGATTTTTGGAGCGAAATCCTCTTTCAATTCATTGTCGAGATAAACCTTTACTTGAAATTCTCCTGAAGTTTGGGGGGAAAATCTAAGCTCCGTTTGGGTATTGCTTTCGTTCAGAGTGAAACTTAAAGAAGGATTCATCGGAATTTGTACTTCCCGTTTTCCCCAATATTTTATCAGGGCAATGTTGGACGGGCATTTGGCAGAAACGCTCCCGGAAATATTTGGGAAAATTGAACTTAATTTTGATTTAAATCTTTCCATGAAAAGAACTATTGTGTGTTTTGTTTCATTTTTAAATAACGATCACCATGAAAAATCAAGGCTTCTTCTACAGATTGGAATTCAATTCCGATTGCATCTTTTATTTTCTGATTAGAAAATTTTGATTTGCGGATGAGCGCAAGGTAACTGGACTGACTTATGTACCTACTGCCAAAAATTCGGCTGATTTGTGATATTGCTTTAATGAATTTTAATTTTCTTTTGGTCAAAACTTTTGTGCTTCCTAAGCCCCATCGGTTTCGAAGAAACTCAAAAATTTCCAAAAAAGATTTTTCCTCAGAGTTAAGTAGGAAAGACTGATTGAAGTGTTTTTTTTCTACGAGTTCAGCCAAGCAAAACACAACGTCACGAACTTCAACATAGCCAGTAATACCTTTGGAAGCGAATGCTTTTTTACGATGCGCAAGTTTGAATATATTTTCACTCGCACGGCTTCCGTCCAAGCTTCCAATGACGATGGAAGGATAGAGCACAATCACATTGAGTCCTTCTTGAGAGCCTCGCCACACAGCCATTTCGCCTTTCTTTTTTGAAATGGCATATTCCGAATGAATTTGCTGCGGATCCCAACCTGAATTTTCTGAGATAATTTTGTTGCTTGGGTTTTTGTCCAAAACGGAAATCGAACTTAGGTAAACTATGTTTTTGACATCGGAATCAATGGCCATATTTACCAGGTTTTCCGTTCCGGTCACATTAATTTCGTGGATTTCTTTTCGCTTTCTTTCATCAAATCCTACCGAAGCAGCTGTATGGTAAATGGTTTCAATTCCTTCAAGGGATTTAGAAAGTTTGATAACGTCCAACAAATCGACTTCTACCCACTCAATTTTGTCGAATAATTGGCTTGCGCCAAATGCAGTGAAAAGATTTTTCACCGAATTGAGATTGGAAGTTTTTCTTTTTAGAGCTCGAATTTTCTTTCCACGTTTGGATAGCTCCAGTAATAAATAACTCCCGATTAGTCCCGTAGCACCTGTTACATAAACCATTTTGCGAAGATAGATTTTATATATGAAACTCGAAATTCAATCATCAAATCAAAACCGGCCGTCTGGGTTTTTCATCTTCCAAAATTTTGGCAAGTGTAGGTGGAAGTACGGTGATGTTGTTAAAGAAATCATCAAAAAAACCTTTGGTTTCTTCGGATAAAAGTTCAGAATATTCTTCGATGAAACTTTCTCCATAGACCATGGGCAATTGCACCAATTTATCGTTCTTGAAAATTCCTACCAAATGATATTCCTCGAGATCATCCAAAGACTTCCCACTTGCAATGCAATGATTTAGTAGGAAATCCATATCGATTTCAACTTCTTCTGAACTCTTCAGACGTGGCATTGCACCCATGTTCATTGCAAAATCTTGAATGTTTTGCATGGATTCTTTGGAAATACTTTTCATCATATCCGTTTTGCATCTTTCGCAAACCGCATATTCAAATGTTAATTGGAATTCGGTTTTATCGTAGGTTTTTTGAAATGCTTTTTCGATGAAATAATGATCCTTGCCAAAACCATTTCCACAAACTGAACATTCGGTATGGGGCTGATGGTTTTCTGAGGAATGAAATTCTTCTGGTATGTCTTCGCTGAAATTAAAAAAGAAATGCACTATGAATTGATTTATCCGTAAAATTAAGGATTTCGAATGTTAAAATTTAAAAATCTTTCCCGGATTCATGATGTTTTTTGGGTCAATTGCTTTTTTGATGGTTTTTTGCAACTCCAAATTTGTTTGACTGAAAACCACCGGCAAATAAGGTTTTTGGATCAACCCAATGCCATGTTCGCCTGAAATCGTTCCGTCGAGGTCTTTGACAATTTCAAATAATTCTTTTAAAATGAATTGAATCTCAGGGACATTGTAGGAATTTTTATGGAGGGGATGATTGATTCTGACATGTAGATTTCCATCGCCGGCATGGCCATAACAAACCACTTTGAAACGATGTTTATCGGCCAATTCATGCATTCTTTCCACCAATTTAGAAAGATTGGCACGTGGTACAACGGTGTCTTCTTCGATGGTGTATCCATTTCGTTTCACAACTTCCGAAACTTTTCGTCTGATTTGCCAGATTCTTTCCTTCTCGATTGGGTTTTCGGCAAAAAGAATTTCTCCAATGTTAAAATTAGAAACCGTATCTACGCAAGTTTTAAGTTCGGTTTCGATGTTTTCATCCAGAGAAATCAATAAATGCGCTTCAGTGTCTTCTTCAATTTCAATAGAGGAGCCACCCATGAAATCAACCGTTGCATCAATCGCTTTCTTTTCCATAAATTCCATAGCTGCCGGTTGAATTCCGGCATGAAAAATAGCCGAAACTGCTTCACAGGCCTCCGAAGCATTTCGGAAAGGAACCAATAAAGAGACATCCTGAATGTGTTTGGGGAGAACCTTTAAAACCGCTTTTGTAATGATGCCCAAAGTCCCTTCGCTTCCGGTGAAAAGTTGGGTAAGATTGAGTCCTGTGCTGTTTTTTAACGTATTGGCTCCGGTCCAGATGATTTCTCCGTTGGGTAAAACTACCTCCAAATTCAAAACATAATGAGAGGTTACACCGTACTTCACGGCTTTTATTCCGCCGGCATTGGTCGAAATATTTCCACCAATAAACGAGCTTTGCCAGCTACTTGGATCGGGTGGGTAAAACAAATTTTTCTCAGCCAAGGCTTCTTGAAGTTTATAATTGATGACACCTGCTTCTACTTTTACCTGAAAGTTTTTTTTATCAATTTCAATCAGTTTGTTTAGTTTTTCAAGTGAAATCAAAACACCTCCTTTGATGGCGAGCGACCCTCCGGTCAGCCCGGTTCCGGCACCGCGTGGCGTGATGGGAATCAACTCACGATAACAATGCGCTACAATTTTGGAAACCTTTTCGGTCGAATCGGGTTTGAGTACAACTTCCGGGAAGAATTTCAGTCTTTCGGTCGAGTCCGAAGCATAGGTTTCAATTTGGGAAGTAAGCACATTTTTTTCTCCGATTGTTTTTCGGAAAAATTTCAAATCATCATCCGTCAGAACTTTGTATTCCAAAATTTAATCTTGTTTTACTCAATTATTTTTGTCGGAAATAAATTTCAATCGGCACACCTGTGAAATCGAAATTTTCACGTAATTGGTTTTCAATAAATCGTTTATAAGGTTCCTTTACATATTGCGGCAAATTGGCAAAAAAAGCAAATTGCGGCGTACGGGTCGGTAATTGGGTAACGTATTTGATTTTGATATATTTTCCTTTGATGGCCGGTGGTGGCGTGATTTCAATAATGGGAAGCATCAATTCGTTGAGTTTACTTGTTTTGACTCTTCGGTTTCGGTTTTCATTGACTTGCATCACGGTTTCAATCGTTTTGTGTACGCGTTGTTTGGTCAAAGCCGAAACAAAAAGAATCGGAACGTCCGTAAATGGTGCGATTTTGTTTCGGATTTCAGCTTCGTATTTTTTTATGGTATTGGTTTCTTTTTCTACCAAATCCCATTTGTTTACTAAAATGACAATTCCTTTTCGGTTTCGTTCGGCAAGAAAGAGAATGTTGAGATCCTGAGCTTCGATTCCTCTTGTCGCATCAATGATCAGAACGCAAACATCACATTCTTCCACAGCCCGAACGGCTCGCATCACCGAATAAAACTCCAGGTCTTCGCTGACCTTTCCTTTTTTTCGCATTCCGGCGGTATCAATCAGGACAAATTCATGTCCGAATTTATTGTAAAGCGTTTCAATGGAATCACGGGTTGTACCTGCAATTTCTGTTACTATGTTCCGCTCTTCACCAAGCAAGGCGTTTGTCAGGGTGGATTTACCGGCATTGGGACGGCCTACGATGGCAACCCTTGGTAAGCCTTCAAATGGATCTTTATGTTCGGTTTCGTCAAAATGTTTGATTACTTCATCGAGAAGTTCTCCGGTTCCACTTCCGCTTTGGGAAGAAATCGTGAAGAAACTCTCAACGCCTAAATTATAGAACTCGTAGCTGTCATCCAGATTTTTATTCGTATCAACCTTGTTCACAACCAGTAAAACCGGCTTTTCACTTTTACGAAGTAATTGCGCCACCTCTTTGTCCATGTCTGTCAATCCGACCTGATTGTCCACCATAAAAAGAATGACGTTGGCTTCGTCGATGGCAAGTTCAACCTGTTTTCGGATTTCGACTTCAAACGTATCATCTGAACCCACAATGTATCCACCGGTATCAATCACCGTAAATTCACTGCCATTCCAATCGCTTTTTCCGTAGTGACGGTCGCGTGTTACGCCCGAAACGTCATCAACGATTGCCTGACGTCTTTGAACCAGTCGGTTAAATAATGTGGATTTCCCGACGTTAGGTCGGCCTACAATTGCTACAATATTTGCCATAAAAAATGTTTAATAATCCTTAGACACCATGCCTACGGCAGGTAAGAGCTCAGGATGAGTGATTATTAATGGGTAACTTTTGAGAAACCATTTCTCAAAAGCCCAATTTTTTGGCAAAGGTACTACTTCAAAACTAGAAAATTAGAAAAAATAAGAGTGCAGATTGAGAATAAAGAAATTCATAAAAATTTCCGGTTTAGTTTTTCTTTGCTTTTTTAAGAATCAAATACAAAATCAAAACTAAAAGTATGCCGGCAAGAATCCACTGAAATCCTTCCAGCGATCCCGAAATCGTCTTTTCCACTTCTTCGTTCATTCTTTAAATTTAAAAAGAAATTTCTTAATCCCGATTGATTATATTTGAATAATAAAATTTCGGATGAAAATTAACTACAATCTCTTGTTGTTCCTTTGTTTCTCAATGTTTCTGCTACACCTCAATTATCTGTTTGTGGACATAATGGAAGCCAGAAATTTTGTGACGGCGCGCGAAATGGTAGATGACGGCAACTGGCTTTTCACTACCATGAATGGCGAACCGCGCTATCAGAAACCGCCACTTCCGACCTGGCTCAGTGCAGGAATGGGCGCTATCTTCGGAACCAATTCGATTTGGGCATTGCGTTTTCCAGCAGCTTTAGCTTGTGTAGGATTGATTTTGGTTTTTTATCGATTTGTCAAAAAAGAAACCCAAAACATAAATCTGGCTTTGACAATCGGGCTGATTCTCACTACCACTTATCTGGTTTTATTTGTTGGAAAAAGAGCCACTTGGGATATTTTCTGTTACAGTTTCACCTTGATGGGTGTTTATTTTTTTTACCGAACTTTTCAATCCGAAAAAAATAATTTCCTCCAATTCACATTGGCCGGAATCTTCCTCGGACTTTCAATCCTCAGCAAAGGACCCACCGGATTTTATGTGATTGCCGCACCCTTTTTTCTTGCTTATTGGATTGCATACGGATTTCCGAAAATCAAATGGGCAGGTTGGATATGGATGGGAATTCTGACGGCAATTGTAGGATTTTCCTGGTATGGCTACGTATTTCTTTTTGACAAAGAAACCCTGATTCATACGCTTGAAGTAGAATCCACCGCAAGGACTAACCGCGAAGTAAAACCTTTTTCGCGCTATTTCAGCTTTCCGGTTCAAATGGGAGTTTGGGCCGTATTTGCTCTGATTTCATTGGCTTTTCCTTATGTAAAAAGAAAAGTCGAGCTACCCAAATCCTATAGTTTTTTCTTTTGGTGGACCCTGATTTGTTTTGTTTTATTGTCATTAATTCCTTCCAAAAAAGAGCGTTATCTCTTCCCCTTAATGATTCCATTGGCTGCCACCACCGGATTCTATCTTTATTACCTCATGCAGAATCAAGATTGGAAAAAATGGGAGAAAATGCTGGTGAAATTTTCATTTGGACTCGTAGGACTAATTGCTATTGCTGTTCCGGTAATTTTGTTTGCAATTTTCAAGGTGGAATGGGGAATTTATGCCATTCTCTTTTCTGTCTCCGGAATTCTTGTCGGCATATATTTAATGAGAGAAGTATTTAAAAATTTCAACCTCAGAAATGCCTTTTTGGGAACGGTGGTCTTTGTGGCTTTGGCAATGTTTTTTGGAATTCCGGTGATTGACGGATTGTTTAACAGCAATCCACATCATCATTCGATTTTGACTAAAAAAGAAGAAATCGAAACATCCGGCTTAAAATTATACGGATTCGATGCTTATTCGCCAGAAATCATGTTCAAATACGGAAATACTATTCCGGAAATTTATCCCGACAAACCGGAAACTTATCCAAAAGAATCTGATTTTTTTCTGATTTCGTCAGACAATGAACCCATAGAATCTATTATCAATCAATTGAAAAATTTAGGTTTTACGGCCAAATTCATCGAGAAATTTGACGATAATGAAGAGAAACCCGGAACCAAAAACCATGTGGACAGAAAAAGGATGTTTTTATTTAAGGTGAATAAAAATTAATTCATAGAAATTTCGCATCCGGCATATGGTTATTGGTAATGTATTTAATCAGGAAACGATTATCGCGTCGATTGAAGAAAATATACCAATTCGTTCTTTTATTGGACGAATAAGAAATATAAAATTGACCGTGTTTTTTAAGTTCGGCAGGAGCTTGTTTATGCGTCTGGTTTTCAATTAATTCCGGAATGAAGTCATAAATATTTGAAACATAAGTTTCAGCACTTTCTAAAAAGCCAAAATATTCGTTTTCATAAAGTTTAATAATCAGCTCGTCTAAATAATCAATGACGGACGGAAGAACATTTATGACATTTTTTCCCACCAGGATCTGACTTTTTCAATTGATTTTTCTTTGGCTTCATCAAGCGTCAAAGCAGTTTCCCATTCTTTCTCAAAATCATCTTCCAGCAGACCGACTTCTTCCAGAAATGGCTGAAGTTGTTTGCCGAATTTCTGAAAATCAATCCGGATAAATGCATCTTCGCCCTGCGAATTTTTCTCGATTTCTATGCCTTTGATCTTTTGCATACTTCAAATTTACGAAAATTGAGAATACAGAAATGAACCGAATTCAAAATAAATCCTCCTTCCGCCTTCAAACTTCTTTTTTCGCTTCTTATCTTTGCAATCCAAAAAATTAATTCAAAATGAGTAATCCGAATCGATATACACTGACTGCTGCGCTTCCTTATGCCAACGGACCGCTTCACATCGGGCATCTGGCGGGCGTTTACATTCCTTCCGATATTTATGCGAGATATTTGCGCCGAAAAGGAATGGACGTGGCATTTATCGGCGGTTCGGACGAACATGGAATTCCGATTACCATTCGGGCAAAAAAAGAAAATACTACCCCACAGGCGATTGTCGATAAATACCACGAATTAATCAAGGAAACCCTGGAGAAATTCGGTGTTTCTTTTGACCATTATTCGCGCACTTCCAATCCCAAACACCATGAAGTTTCCTCGGATTTCTTTTTGAATTTGTATAAAAAAGGAAAGTTTACAGAAGAAGTTTCGGAGCAATTTTACGACGAAGAAGCCAAAGAATTTTTGGCCGACCGATACATCGTGGGCGAATGTCCGAGATGTCAAAATCCAAATGCATACGGAGACCAATGTGAAAGTTGTGGTTCTACTTTGAGTCCAACCGAACTGATCAATCCGCGTTCGGCTCTGAGCGGAAATACGCCTATCCTGAAAGAAACCAAAAATTGGTATTTGCCTTTGAATGAATACGAAGACTTTCTGAAAGAATGGATTTTGGATGGCCATAAAAACGATTGGAAATCAAATGTTTACGGACAAGTTAAATCCTGGATTGACGATGGTTTGAAACCTCGCGCTATGACGCGTGACCTCAATTGGGGCGTAAAAGTTCCTTTGGCGGAAGCCGAAGGAAAAGTGCTCTATGTTTGGTTTGATGCACCGATTGGTTATATCACTTCAACCATCGAATGGGCGGAAGCCAACGGAAAAAACTGGAAAGATTATTGGCAAAATCCCGACACGAAATTGATTCATTTCATTGGGAAAGACAACATTGTTTTTCATTGTATCATTTTCCCGGCGATGATTAAAGCCCATGGCGATTATATATTGCCTGAAAATGTTCCGGCCAATGAATTCATGAACCTGGAAGACGATAAAATTTCAACTTCACGCAATTGGGCGGTTTGGGGACACGAATATCTAGAAGAATTTCCGGGTCAGCAAGATGTTTTGCGTTATGTTTTGACTGCGAATCTGCCTGAAAACAAAGACAATAATTTCACTTGGAAAGATTTCCAAACCAAAAATAATTCGGAATTGGTGGGAATTCTGGGGAATTTCATCAACCGCGTGATGGTTTTGACGCATAAATATTACGATGGAATTATTCCCGAGAAAACCATCGAATTCGAAGAATTAAACCAACTAAAAGATTTCGCCCAAAAAATCGGTGCGCATCTGGAGAAGTTTGAATTCCGAAATGCGCTTATGGAATACATGAATCTGGCGCGATTGGGCAATCAGTTTTTACAATCTCAAGAACCTTGGAAAAAACAAGATAATCCGGAAGAAGTTAAAGGAATCATGTATGCAGCGGCTCAAATCGCCGGAATGTTGGCAGAGTTGGGCGAACCTTTTCTACCGTTTACTTCTGAAAAATTATTCAAAATGTTGAATATTTCGCCGATGAATTGGAACGAATTGGAAAATGCAAACGAAATCATTCCAGCAGGTCATCAGTTGAATCCTTCGGAATTGGTTTTTGCCAAAATAGAAGACGAAGCCATTGAATTTCAAATTAATAAATTAAATCAAAATAAAACCCTGAACAATATGACAAATCCAAATGCTGAACCGCAGAGAGAAACCATTCAATTCGATGATTTTATGAAAAACGATATGCGTGTGGGGACGATTCTGGAAGCGGAAAAAGTAGAAAAAGCCGATAAATTGTTGAAACTGAAAGTCGATACCGGAATTGATATTCGTACGATTGTTTCAGGAATTGCAGAAAGTTTCACGCCAGAAGAAATCATCGGCAAACAAGTGACAGTTTTGGTAAATTTAGCTCCGCGAAAAATCCGAGGCATTGAAAGTCAGGGAATGCTTTTGCTGACTGACAAGGAGGATGGTAAATTGACTTTTTTAGCACCGGAGGAAAAGACGGAAAACGGAGTGAATATTGGATAAATTGAAACTGAAATAAGACAAAAATTGCCGGATTTAATCCGGCAATTTTATTTGGGTACAAAGGAATTGCGTTCTTCTTCCTTTATATTCATCTTTTATTTTTCTAAATTTGGAAAATCCACAAAAAAACAAGTAAACGAAATGAAATTGAAACAAATCGCATTAATGGGCCTTGTTGTTTTTGCTTTATGGAATTGTAACAGCAAGACAACGGATTCATCCGCAACGAAAACTTACACAGCAGAAGAAATGAAAGACAATCCCCTTGTTCAGGAAAGCAGTTTGCCTTATTCGGCACCGGATTTTAGTAAAATAAAGGATGAACATTTCCGACCTGCCTTGGACTATGCCATTCAGGTAGAGCGTGAAGCCATAGAGCAAATTGCAAACAACCCCGAGGAACCTACATTTGAAAACACTTTGGTGGAAATGGAAAAAGCAAATGAACTTCTCAGTCGAGTTTCGAGAGTTTTTTATGCTTTGACAGGTGCTCATACCAACGATCACCTGAAAGAACTTCAAGCTGAAATGGCGCCAAAGTTTGCCGCGCACAGAGATTTTATTCTTTTAAACGAAAATCTTTTTCAGCGAATTAAAACTATTTATGACCAAAGAGAAGAATTCGGACTGGAAGGAGAAGATCTGAAATTAGTTGAAGTAAGGTATCAGAATTTCATCAAAGCAGGAGCGAATTTATCGACTGAAGACAAAGAAACTTTGAAGGAAATCAATGCTAATTTGGCTTCTCTTGAAAATGAATTTGGACAAACCTTGTTGGAAGCCGGAAATAATTCTGCGTTCATTGTAAGAGATACGACGATGTTAAAAGGGTTGACAGCCAATGAAATCAATTCGCTAAAAGTAGAAGGAAAATCAGAATGGAAAATACCTATTCACAATACGACGCAACAGCCTTTGACACAATCTCTGGAAAATCGACAGACACGTGAGAATTTATTCAATAAAGCTTGGAGTCGAACCGATGGTGGGAATTATTCCACCTTGGATATCATTAATCAGATTGTGAAACTTCGAATCGAAAAAGCAAATCTTTTGGGATATCCGACTTATGCTTCATGGAATTTGCAGGATACGATGGTGAAAAACACTGAAACGGTTGATGATTTCTTTGCAGAGTTAATTCCACCCACGGTGAAAGCCATCGCAAAAGAAGCGGAAGTACTTCAAAACAAAATCCAATCCGAAGGAAATGATTTTGAATTGAAGCCTTGGGACTGGACCTATTATGCAGAACAAGTTCGTAAAGAAAAATACGATTTGGATGAAGGTCAATTGAAGCCTTATTTCGAATTGAAAAATGTATTGGAAAAAGGAGTTTTCTATTCCGCCACGAAACTATTTGGAATTACATTCAAAGAAAGAACCGACATCCCGACTTATCATCCCGATGTTTTGGTTTATGAGCTTTTTGAAGAAGACGGAACGCCACTTGGGTTGTTTTACGGAGATTTTTTCAAAAGAGAAAGTAAGAGAGGAGGAGCTTGGATGAGTAATTTTGTGAATCAATCGCATTTGTTGGATAAAAAACCGGTGATTTACAACGTATGTAATTACACCAAACCAGCTCCGGGTGAACCTGCGCTATTGACTTATGACGAGGTAGAAACTTTGTTCCATGAATTTGGACATTCCCTTCACGGATTTTTCGCCAATCAGAACTATCCATCGCTTTCAGGTACAGCCGTGGCGAGAGATTTTGTAGAATTGCCTTCTCAAGCCAACGAACATTGGGTTTTGCATCCGGAAGTTTTGAAAAACTATGCTATTCATTATGAAATCGGTGAGCAAATTCCACAAGAGTTAATCGATAAAATTAAAAATGCTTCTCAGTTCAACCAAGGATTTGCTTTTGGTGAAGTATTGGCAGCAGCTGTGATGGATTTTAATTTCCATAAATTAGGAATGATTGAGAAAGGATTCAATGTAAATAATTTTGAAAGAGAGTCCTTGATGGAAGATAATCTTTGGGTGGAAAATGTTCCGCCACGTTATCGTGCTACTTATTTCAACCATGTTTTTGGCGGTGGATACGCAGCGAGTTATTACGCCTATTTATGGACAGAAATGCTTGCCTTGGACACTGGGAAGTGGTTTGATGAAAACGGGGGACTTAATCGTCAAGCGGGGCAAAGATACCGAGATATGATTCTTTCCCAAGGAAATACATTGGAATACAAAGAAGCGTACAAAGAATTCAGAGGAAGTGAACCTTCTGTCTCAGCGATTTTGGAAAGCAAAGGATTTAATTAATCCCAATTAATAGTATGAAAAAGCCCGGAATTTCCGGGCTCTTTTGTTTTAATTAAATAGCTAAACTATTTCCGATTTCGAGTAGAATTAATTCTTTTCCTTTGGATTTAAAAAATGCTTTGGCTTTTTCGTGGTCGATTTTTATGGGTGGGAAAGTGTCGAAATGATAACCCAAAACCCGATTGCATTGTACAAAATCACTCGCCAGGCAAGCGTCTTCAAAGCCCATTGTGAAATGATCGCCCACCGGGAAAATCGCCAAATCAAGTTGTCCGATGGTTTCCGGGATCAATTTCATTTCATAAGTCAGGGAAGTATCGCCTGCGATGTAAATTCGTTTGCCGTTTGCTTCCAAAATATATCCGTTTGGATTTCCACCGTAAGTGCCATCAGAGAACGAACTCGAATGAAAGGCAATCGTGGATTTAATCATAATTTCGTCAAATTCGGCTTTTCCACCCGTATTCATTCCTACAACATTAAAACCTTTGTTGCCGTAATAATATGACATTTCGGCATTGCAAACGATGATGGCTTCTGTTTTTTCTGCAATGGCTTCCACATCCAAAACATGATCCTGATGTGCATGCGTAAGCAAAATATAATCCGCTTTTAAACTATCAATATTTATATGCTTCGCTAATTCATTAGCCGAAATAAATGGGTCTACAATTATATGTTTTCCGTTTGCCTCAATTCCCAGACTGGCATGTCCTAAATAAGTAACTTTCATTTTTCAAATTTTCAATTAATTCTAATGCTTAAAAAATCAAACCAAATCCTAAAATTAAGGAAAAAGCCAGTGTTAGCAAAGCCACTTTCTTTAATTCTTTGTCAAGTAAACGAGGTTCGGAAGTGTTGAAAATTGTTTTGACCAAAAGAATTGCAGGTATCAATAACACCAAAAACAGAAACCTGAACCATTCCGTCTTACCAATTTCGAATAAATAAATACTACTTAAAATAAAAGGAAAAATAAGTAAAATCGTTTGATAAATTTTTGCTGTTTCAAAACCCATTCGAAGGGGTAAAGTCAACTTTCCGGCTTTTCGATCAGTTTCGATATCTCGCATATTATTTAAATTCAAAACGGCTGTACTTAATAGGCCAATGGCCGCAGCTGGATAGAAGATCGAAATTTCAAAGGTTTGATGTTGGTAAAGCGTGTAGCTTCCCCAAACTGAAATAATTCCGAAGAAAATAAACACAAAAATATCGCCCATTCCGGCATATCCGTAAGCGCTTTTCCCCACGGTATAACGAATCGCTGCCCAAACACAGGCAAAAGTCAAGAAAATAAACAGCAGAACCCAACCGAAATTCTCCCGAAACGAAATGAAAATCAGAAGAAAGGCTGTGATAGCCGATAAAACACTGAAAATCACTACCGCGTTTTTCATTTGTTTGGCTGAGATTTCTCCTGAAGCTACGGCGCGTTTTTCTCCGATTCTTTCCGCATCCGTCCCACGAATTCCATCGCCATAATCATTGGCGTAATTCGATAATACTTGTAAAAATAAAGTTGTTAAAAACGCAAGAATAAAAATCACCCAGTTCCAATGTTCTTCGGACAAAGCAATGAGTGAACCCAGAATAATCCCGCTGATGGACAAAGGTAAAGTCCGAAGTCGCGCGGCTGCAATCCATTTTTTCATAGGTTACAAAGATACATATTTCCTTAGCCCTAACAGGGTTTGAAACCCTGTTAGGGCTAAATTTATTCCAATTTAACCCGGCGAATGGCTTTAATCGAAATAGCAATCACAATTACGGTGATAAGCGTCATGGAACCGCCGAATAAGATGGCGGGGATTAATCCGATTAAACTTGCTGCCACTCCGCTGTAAAAGGCTCCTAATTCATTGGAGCTACTCACAAAAATACTATTCACCGAAGACACTCTTCCTTTGAGATTTTCGGGTGTTTTGAATTGTAAAATACTTTGTCGAATGACCATGGAAACGGCATCGAATGCACCGCCAAACATCAATACGAAAAAAGAGAGATAAAAGTTTTGAGACAAACCAAAAATGATGATACAAACTCCAAACATGGCTACGCTTCCCAGTAATTTGAGTCCGACTCGACTTTTGAGAAGTGGGAGAGAGGAGAGAAAAAAGAGCATAATCAATGAGCCGATGCCATGAGCCGATCGCAACCATCCAAATTCGACTGAACCAGCATTTAGAACTTTTTCTACCACGGCAGGCAAAAGGGATTCGGCTCCACCAAAGAAAACTGCAAACATATCGAGCGTCAAAACGGCAAGAATTATCGGCGTTGCCAGAATGAATTTAAATCCTACTTTGATTCTTTGCATTGGAGTTTCTCCCTCGATCAAGTCTTCTTTAGGAACGGGCTTGGGCGAAATTCTCAAAATCATAATCATGGAAACGCACATCAGAGCGAATGCAGTTCCCACAGCGGCTTCGATTCCAAAAGCAGCTAAAATAACTCCACCGGCCAAAGGGCCAAGAACCGAACCAATCATAAAAGCCGATGAACTCAGCGGGATTGCCTTTTCGTAGTTTTCTTTTCGTACGACTTGTGCCAAAAGCGAGAAAAGAGCCGGTCCGCTGAAAGCTCGGGTAAGTCCCAAAATAAAGAAGGCAAAATAGCAAAGCGCCAGGTAAACGGTCGTCCCAACTTTTTCCTGAATGCCCGGGAAATTGACAATCATCAGAACGAAGGAAGCCAACATAAAGGAAGCAATGGATCGCACGATGACCTTTCGTTTGTCGAGTCGGTCCACGAGTTGTCCGGCATAAAAAGCAGTGAATAAAATCGGTGCGAATTCAAATAAGCCGATTAATCCCAGGTAAATTTCTTTTTGGGTAATTCGAAATATTTCAAAAGCCACAGATGTACTTTGAATGAACAAAGCGAAAATCAGTGAAAATCTGAGAAAAATAAAGGCAATAAATTCTTTGTTTTTCCAAACCGATGGAATTTCTGGGTTTTCCTGCATTTTGATTGAACTTTAGTAATGCCCTAAAGCGGAAAGAATATGGACTGTTTTGGGTTCTTCATCAATCTGATAAACCAAACGATCTTTTTTGTTGATTCTCCGAGACCATTTTCCACTGAGCTCATGCTTTAATTGTTCGGGCTTTCCTGTTCCTGTGGTAGGATGTTCCTGTAATTCTTCGAGTAATTTTGCAACTTTTTTATAAGAAGAAATATCGCTTTTTTTCAATTAAAGCAAATCTCTTTTAGCCCGTTCCGAAAATTCTAGCTCATAAAGCATTTAAAAAAGCTTTTAATTCTTCTTTTGTTTTAATTTTTGTGCTTTTTCCATCTTTGATTTGCTGCTCAGATTCTTTAATCTTAGCCACAAATTCAGGATTGTAAGGACTGGGTTCAAAAGGAATATTAAAGGCTTCTAAAAAGTTTTGAAGCGCTTCCCTTTGTTTTTTGCTTTTCGGATGAATGATAATGGATTCCATAGCACAAATTTAAGGATTTGAATTAACTAAATATATTTATCAGAAATATTAAAACATCAAATTCTACCGAAACTTATCAAAATTTCGTTTTCTTTTTTCCAGAAATGCATTTCTTCCTTCTTCGGCTTCGTCCGTTCCGTAGGCAAGTCGTGTTGCTTCGCCGGCAAAAACCTGTTGTCCGACCAATCCATCATCGATTAAATTGAAAGCAAATTTTAACATTTTAATCGCCGTAGGAGATTTAGTTAGAATTTCTTGTGCCCATTCAAAAGCTACTTGTTCCAATTCATCATGTGGAACAACTTTGTTGACCATTCCCATTTCAAAAGCTTCTTGTGCCGAATAATTTGCTCCTAAAAAGAAAATTTCTCTTGCCCGTTTTTGTCCGACTTGTCTTGCCAGATAAGCCGATCCAAATCCGCCGTCAAAACTTGCCACGTCGGCATCGGTTTGTTTGAAAATCGCATGTTCTTTGGACGCAATCGTCATATCGCAAACCACATGCAGCGAATGTCCGCCACCCACAGCCCAACCGTTTACCACGGCAATGACCACTTTTGTTGAAAAACGAATCAGTCGCTGTACTTCCAAAATGTTGAGTCTTCCGACTTTATCGCTTCCTTCGTAACCTTTTTTTCCGCGCACTCTTTGATCGCCACCGGAACAAAATGCCCATCCACCGTCTTTGGGAGAAGGTCCTTCGCCGGTCAGTAAAATCACACCGATGCTTCGGTCTTCTTCTGCGATGGTAAACGCATCGAGCAGTTCAAAAACGGTTTTCGGACGAAATGCGTTTCGAACTTCGGGACGATTGAAAGCAATTCTTGCAACACCCTCTGATTTTTTAAAAGTTATATCCTCGTATTCCTTTATTGTTTGCCAATTGATTTTCTCCATTTTTTGAAATTTTTGTAAAAATAGCCAATGATAATTGATAGAAACAGAAAACCCCGAAAAACTTCAGGGTTATCATATATCTTAATTTTTCTCTGTCTTTGAAAGGTAGGAAAGCATTAGTTAAACATTTCTTTCACTCTGTCAAAAAAGGACTTTTCATTTTTGCCCGGATGTGGAGAAAAATTCTCGTCATCTTTCATTTTTTCGAAATAGGCTTCCTGTTCTTTCGATAATTTATCGGGCGTCCACACATTGATATGGACAAATAAATCTCCATTTCCGTAGCTATTTAGGCTTGGAAGTCCTTGGCCTTTCAGTCGCAAAACCTTTCCGGATTGTGTTCCTTTATCGATTTTGATACGAACCCGATTGTTTACGGTCGGAATCTCTTTTGAAGTGCCCAAAATGGCCTCAGGAATAGAGATGTATAAATCGTAATGAAGGTTGTTTCCGTCTCTTTTCAGTTCTTCGTGTTGTTCTTCGTCGATGACCACAAGTAAATCACCGGGAACTCCGTCAAAAGGTGCATCATTTCCTTTTCCAGCGACTTGCAATTGGATTCCTTCTCGGACTCCGGCCGGAATTTTAATATCAACTGTTTCTTCTACTTTGTTCAGCCCTTGGTTATTGGCACCCGGCGGGATGTGGTCGCCTACTTTCCCAACGCCCGAGCAACTGCCACAAGGAACGGTGGTTTGCATTTGACCCAGGAAAGTATTTGTCACTTTGGTCTGATAGCCAGATCCGCCGCAAGTCGGACAGGTTTTGAATGTAACGCCCTGCGCTTGTTTAAAGCGTTTGACTTTGACTTTTTTGGTGGTTCCATTCATCATTTCTTCGAGGTTCAATTTTACGCGAATGCGCAAATCGGAACCTTTCATTCGACGAGGACCTCTTTGCTGTCCAAATCCACCGCCAAATCCGCCTCCAAAATGTCCTCCAAAAATATCGCCGAAATGAGAGAAGATATCTTCCATGTTCATTCCGCCACCACCGCCAAATCCGCCGGCACCGCCTACACCTGCATGACCGTATTGGTCATACCGCGCTTTTTTCTGCGGATCGCTCAATACTTCATAGGCTTCGGCCGCTTCTTTGAACTTTTCTTCGGCTTCTTTGTCACCCGGATTTTTGTCAGGGTGAAATTTTATCGCCTGTTTGCGGTAAGCTTTTTTGATTTCCTCGGGGCTTGCCGATTTGGAAATTTCCAATATTTCGTAATAATCTCTTTTTGCCATTGTATTTCATGTGTAAAGCACCCTTTCGGCACTTTTTTATTTCTTTGCCGATCCGCCTTATTTTCCTGTAACTACTTTGGCGTATCGGATTACCTTTTCGTTTAACGTATAGCCAGTTTCTACCACATCGACTACTTTTCCTTTCAAATCTTCGGAAGGGGCTTCGATTTGGGTCACGGCATCCATTTCATCGGTGTTGAATTCATCGCCTGATTTGATTTCAAGTGCTTTCAGGCCTTTTCCTCTCAAGGTTTCAATGAGTTTATTTTGAATGAGTTGGACTCCTTTCAGCAATTCATTGTCATCTGCTTTTTCAATTTGTAGAATAGCTCGTTCAAAATCGTCCAAAACCGGCAAAAGGGCAGTGATGGTTTCTGCATTGGCTGTTTTAAAAATTTCGATTCTTTCTTTTGCCGTGCGCTTTTTGTAATTGTCAAATTCTGCGAAGAGTCGTAAAAACTGTTCTTTTTCTTTCTGAAGCTCTTGTTTCAGTGAATCGATTTCTGAAAGCTTTTCGTCTGTATTGGTTTCATTTTCATTGATTTCCGCAGATTCGTTGACAGCGGAAATCTCTTCATTCAATTCCTCTTTTGTATTGTTTTCTGACATTTTTAGCTCTGATTTTTGCTTTTAATTTCAAAAACATTGCCAACGGATAGATTTGTGACAGTTTGGCAGAAATGAGTTGGATAATAAATTTAGGGAGTTTGCGCTTTGACTTCTTCTGTTAGGAAGGAAATAGAGCTTCTTAAAATTCGTATGAACAGCGAAAAGTTTTGTGATGAGGCTCAGCCCTAACAGGGTTTTAAACCCTGTTAGGGCTTTTAAACTAGTTTCAAATTACCCGTAGTGCATTATAAGAAAGGTTGCCCAAATCACTAAAAATTAGTATATTGTATTGACTGACAATTAAATACAATTATGAGCAACCTAGAA
>LSQX01310949.1_pt1 | contig 32134 bp, 23 predicted proteins | sample 654561 | NCBI WGS metagenome assembly LSQX01 (sample SAMN04489861, study PRJNA283612) | anaerobic digester metagenome | isolation source: 4 biogas reactors fed with cattle manure at either 37C or 55C with and... | place: Denmark: Kongens Lyngby | collected 2014 | reverse complement strand
GGTATAAGGTACGGTGATCAGGTATGAGGTTCAAAAGAAAGGAGTACTTCAGGAAACTGCGACGCAAAAAAATGCGGAAGGCATTGCTCTATGGACTTGTAATGCCTTCCGCACTGATCCTGCTCGGTTATCTCACTGCTTCGTTTATCATCCTGCCCGTCATGTCCGGATGAGGCAGGTTTGCATCAGATAAACGGTCCAATCCGGAGTGGGCAGGCAGCTTCAGGTAAACAGGTCTATTCCGTAAGCAGGTTGTTTCAGATGGAACGGTCCTCTCCAGATAAGACAGGTTATTTCAGGTGAACTAGTCCTTCCCGGAACGGACAGGTTATTTCAGGTAAGCCGCTCCATCCCCAATCAGACGGGTTGTCTCTGATAAACAGACCATTCCGGAAGATGCAGGTTGCTTCAGATATACCGGTGCATCCCGGACTAAGCAGGATTCTTCACATATGCCAGTCCATACCGGACAAGGCACGTTGCTTCAGATATTCAGGTCTGTCCCGGACAAGGCATGTTCTTCATACAAAACTGCTTTATTACGGACAAGTCTGGTTGCTCCATGTGAAGCAGGTGCATTCCGGGCTATACGGGATATGCAGATGTATCAGGGGCTCGTGCAGCAAACTATTCCGCTATGATCGACTCATCCCTGGAAAAAGGCTCGTCGAATATGGCGTGGGTATATATTTCTTCCTTTTTGCCTTCCACCAGGAACTGCACTTTCTCTATCCAGTCAAGCTCCGTGAGCGTGTTCACTACCGAGTAGATGGCCATCCTCTCTGCGGCAGTGCCCCCCGGGCTGTTTTCGATAAACTCTTTTGAGAAATTCACAGTACATACTCCGCTCTTCGTCTCAACGGACAAAAGCTTTGTGTCGTCCGGGATCGCACCCCACAGGTCATCGGTCCGCGGGCCTGCCAACAATTCATCGATGACCGCTTCCTCTGCCGAAACACCCGATGGGATCTCTATTTCCCTCGGCTCGCCGACCAGGTACATGGCATCAGAGTCGGAAAAATACAACACGGCTTTCATCGTCCTGCCCGGGACAGGGCGCCCTTTCTCATCAAGGACGGCAGGCCTCATATCGCCAAGAGGCTCGCCGCCCGGACCCACCATATCTTTTCCATCGATCCTCAGACGCACCCTGTCCACGCCTTCGATCTCCGTAAGTGTGTTGACGATGGACACCCTGGATGTGACATCGTCAAGCCCGCTGCCGCGAAACTCTTCAGAGAGGTCGACGATCGCTGTCCCGTCCCTGACCGTTATGCCAAGTATCCTGGTACCCTCAGGTATCGGGTTCCTCAGCGCCGGGTCATCGGGACCTTCGGCCAGCGCCAGTATACATGCCCTCAATACGGCCTTTTCGACCACGGGTATTTCACGCTCCACTTTTCTAAGTGCACTGTTGTCAGCGGTCGGGAAATACAACGTGACCTTTATCATTTTGGCTTCGCCACCCGCAGCATCAGTGTCGGCGGAAGCGCCATCAATGTCGTCTGCCCCGTTCGAGTCTTCCTGTTCCCCGGTACTGCTGTCCCTGGTACCGTTGTCCCCGTTCCGGGCATCGTCATCCGTTTCCATGGATCCCGTCTCGCCGTCATCCGGCAAATCTCCTGCAGCATTTCCGGAAGTCGCTGCATCTTTGCCGAACAGGCTGCAGGCTGCCAGCGATATGACCAATATTATGACTGTTACTATGAAAAACAGCTTTTTCATCTGACTCCTCCACTCTTTCCCGACGTGATTCCATACCATTACCGGTATCTTATACGACGGATCACGGTGCGTCAATGTTCCCGCCGCGAATCAAGCGCCAGAGTTCCTGCTGAAAAAATCACGCATCGATGTTCTCGCTAAAAATCGCACGTCAATTCCCCGCCGCAAATCATGCACCGGTGTTCCTGCAACAAAATATCGCATCGACGCTCCCGCTGCAATATTCCTGCAGTCAGCTGCAGCTTCGGTCTGCCGCCTCACCGCAGTACCTGCCTGCCGCTGTATTTGTCACCACACAACTCCGGCCAGTTGCTTCTGTCTGACGCAGTACCTGCCGCTGCTTCTGTCTTCCGCCGCCCAGGCCCGCTTCTGCATGCCGCCATCAATATCAGTCAACAGTTATATAGTCTTTTATGCTCTCGAACCGGTTCTGCTTGATCCCCGGCACTTTCATGATGTCCTCGATCCTGTTGAACCTGCCGTGCTTCTCCCTGTAGGCTATGATATCCCTCGCCTTCGCCTCCCCTATTCCGGGAAGGGTATCGAGCTCATCTATCCCGGCGGTGTTTATGTTAACCAGCCTGATGCCATTCCGTCCATCATGGGCATCGTCGCCGCCTCCGATCACTTCCGCGTCGGGCCCGCTGCCGCTGTGTACCACTGCGCCCTCGCCGGCAGCATTTCTCTCATTTTTTGATTTTATGACCAGCATGACATTTTCATTCAGCGTATACACCATGTTTATGTTTTCTGCATCCGCATCTTCAGTAAGTCCCCCCGCTTCCCGGACGGCATCGCATATCATCTGGCCTTTCGTGAGCGTTACAATTCCCGGTCTCTTTACACATCCCACTACGTAAACCTTGATTTCATCCTTACTGCCGGCAGGACCCCCGACCGGTCCCGCTGCTGCTCCGCCGGCCTCCCCGCCGCCCGGCCCTGCGCTGCCCGCAGCGAGGCCTGTCCCTCCCGCTGCATCCGCAGGTGCACCGCTGAAACCGCCCGCATCCACGGAATTACCACTGATGTCGCCCGTGGCTGCACCGCTGAAGCCACCCATACCTTCACCAACATGGCCGCCTGCTGCCGAAACTCCGCCCGGGCCTGAAACCGGCCGGACACCTCCGGCCCCGCTGTTTGCCGACGGCTGCTGCATGCGCGTCTGTCCATCCTCGATTATTATGTCTCCCCTGCTGCTGAGCATTAAACTTCCCAAAAGCGCGCCCAGCAGAACGAGACCCGGAACAATGAATATAATGAGTTCTTTTTTTATCTCCATCTCTTTTCCAAACAGCTGGACCTTCATGATACAATTCCTCCATTTTTTATATTATTCTTCCTGCCAGTGTTATTTTCCTTTATTTTCCGATACACTTTTAAAATTTTTTAACTTTCACCGCGATATTTCTGCTATACTCTAATTGATAGAACATGTCCCGGAGGGTACAGATGAAAAAGCTGCTGACACTGGCAATGATCTTGCTGCTGACAGCAACGAATATCCCTGTCGTATTTGCAAAAACTGCAGATGCACAGCCGCCCCAAATCGACGCCGCAGCCTACATACTGATAGACGCACAGAACGGCGACGTGCTGTGCGAGAAGAATTCACAGGCATTAGTGTATCCCGCCAGCACGACCAAGATAATGACGGCCATACTGGCACTCGAACTCGGGGATCTCGATGAAGTCATGACTGCAAGCCAGCGGGCAATAGACGCCATAGGATACAACGGAAGCAACATAGGGATAATACCCGGCGAGAAGATCCGCCTGGAAAACCTGCTCCAGGCAATGCTCATAAGCTCCGCCAACGAAGCTGCGAACATAGTTGCGGAAAACATATGCGAAAGCACAGGGGAATTCCTGGAACTCATGAACAGGCGGGCAAAGGAACTGGGAGCGGTCAACACTCATTTCACCAATCCGAGCGGCATCCATGATGATATGCATTACTCCACCGCGGCCGACTTGGCGTGTATTTCCAGGTATGCAATGACGCTGCCCAAGTTCAGGGAAATCGTCAGCACACGCAGCTTTACGATGCCCGCCACTAACAAGCACTCAAAGTGGCCGGAGCTCAAAAACACCAACAGGCTCCTGCTTAACAACACGAGCGAACTGTACGAGATCAACGGCATCAAGACGGGGTTCACCGGTCCCGCCGGCAACTGCCTCATTTCTTCCGCAAGGAACGAAGACGGCATGGAACTGATCGCCGTCGTGATGGGCGTCAAAAATGAAAACGCCGCGGAAAACGTGAGGAAATACTCGCAGGAACTGCTGGATTATGGTTTCACAAACTTCGAACGGGTCGAATTGATACAGAAAGGCCGGGTATACAGGAACATAAAGGTGGAAGATGCGGCAGACATTTACGGCCTCGACCTGGTAGCGGAAGACTCCCTCGTCCGCGTACTGCCCAGGGACGTTTCGCAAAGGGACCTCCAGGAAGTTTCGCATATAAACGGGGAAATACACGCCCCTGTCAACAAAGGCGACAGGATAGGATATGTCGAATTTCTGAAAGACGGTGTTTCCATCGGCAGGGTAGACCTTATAGCCGCAAGGGATATCGAATACAAACCGGCCCCTGTCTCACTTGTTGAACTGACGCAAAACCCTCAGACTGTCATAGAAAGCATTACTGAAAACCTCTATTTCAAAATCGCCGTGTGCTGTGCAGCCCTCGCCGTGTTTGTCACTATAGCGAGGCAGTTCGTTAAGGCGCTCTCACGCAGGTCCCGCAGCAGGAGATACTATTAGTCAGGTATTTACTGAAAAACGCAACATAATATATAATATATGGGCGGAGAATCGCAGTATTCTCGCCATTTTTTTCAAGGGGTGTTATCCAGATGACAACGAAACCTAACCGTGAAGTGCGCCACATTAGGGATTTCAAGGATATGCTCGAGCAAAGCACAAAACTCTACGGCGATAATGAGGCATTCTACATCAAGTCGGACGACGGGACCTACAAGGGGATAAAATACAGGGAATTCAAAAAAGAAGTCGATTCATTCGGCACTGCCCTGGTGGATCTCGGGCTAAAAGGGAAATTCGTCGCAGTGATCGGTGAAAACCGGTATGAATGGTGTCTCACTTACCTGGCTGTCGCAAACGGCGTCGGCATCATCGTGCCGCTTGACAGGGAACTGCCCCGGGAAGAGATCGAAAACCTGCTGATCCGTTCGCATGCCAGCGCAGTGGTCTTTTCCGGGAAGCACGAAAAGGATATGCGCATCATATCTCAGACAGACCCGCAGGTGGAATACTTCATCAACATGGACGCCGATGATGACGACGGCAGGTTCCTCTCAATGAAAAAGCTCATGCAGAAAGGGGCGGAACTGCTCGATTCAGGCGTTCGAACATATATTGACGCCGAGATCGATCCCGAGGCGTTCGGCATCCTGATCTTCACCTCGGGCACGACAGATCTTGCCAAGGGCGTCATGCTTTCACACAAAAACATCGTCTCCAATATCATGTCTGTCTGCTCCGTCCTGTACATAGACGATACAGATTCGACACTGATCATGCTTCCGCTCCATCACACCTACGCATGTACCACCAGTTTCCTGCTGATGCTGTACAATGGATGCAGGATCTCGTTCATCGAGGGGCTGAAGCATATCGCGAAGAACATGAAGGAAACCAGCCCGTCCATCGTAATGGCGGTGCCGCTCCTGCTCGAATCCATGTACAAAAAGATATGGGATTCCATCAACAAGCAGAAATCTGCATACAAGGTGAAGGTAGCGCTGGGGATCAGCAAATTGCTGCTGCTCTTCGGGATCGATGTGAGGAAGAAACTGTTCAGGCAGATACACGAAAACATGGGCGGCAGGCTCAGGCTCATCATTTCAGGCGCTGCCGCGCTTGACCCCGCAGTATCGAAGGGTTTCCGCAACTTCGGCATCCCTGTGATGCAGGGTTACGGCCTCACGGAATGCTCCCCCATCGTTACGGTGAACCAGTTGGAGAGGTTCAGGGACGATTCCATCGGGCTGCCCCTGCCCTGCAATGAAGTCATGATCTACAAGCCCAACAGGGAGGGCATCGGCGAGATCATCGTCAAGGGCAGCAACGTGATGCTCGGGTATTTCGAAAACAGCCTGGCCACGGAAAAAGCTCTCAGGAACGGCTGGTTCCATACCGGAGACCTCGGCAGGATGACCAGGGAAGGTTTCTTCAGTATCACCGGCAGGAAGAAGAATGTCATCGTCACAAAGAACGGCAAGAACATATATCCCGAGGAAGTCGAGGCTTACCTCAACAAGAGCCCGTTCATAGCAGAATCGATGGTTTACGGCAAGGAAGACGAGGCTTCGGAAGAAACCTTCGTATACGCTATGATCGTCCCGGCCATGGATATGATAAGAGAAAGGCTTGGCAAGACAGAAGTGGCGGAGGACGAGGTCTTCAGGATCATCGATGCCGAAGTAAGGAACGTCAACAAAAAGATGCCGCTGTACAAGCGCATACTCCGGTTCACGATACGCCAGGAAGAGTTCGCCAAGACATCGACAAGGAAGATAAAGCGGTATATGGAGAAAATAAGCTGAAAAAGGTTCGGTGACACTCCTCTGCAGGATGTATCCCTCTATGGTTGAGGAATGTCTCTTATTGGCTGAGGAGTGCTGCCGCGGGAGAAAGCACGGGGACGGTTCCCACAGGGACCGTCCCCGTTTTTCACAACTGAAAATTTTGTCACTCGGCTGCCTTGACTTATTTCACGACTATATTGACCAGCCTGCCGGGCACCGCTATGACTTTCATGACTGTTTTGCCTTCCAGGAGCTTAATGACCTTTTCATTCTTCATTGCGGCTTCCTCGGTCTGTGCCCTATCCAGGCCGGAAGGCACCATTATCTTTTCCCTGATCTTGCCGTTGAGCTGGATCACTATCTCCACTTCGTCCCTGGTAAGCTTCTTATCGTCCCACTTCGGCCACGGCTGGCTGAAGATCGAGTAAGGTCCGCCCATCTGTTCCCAGAGTTCCTCGGCAAGGTGCGGTGCGAAAGGCGCCAGCAGCTTCAGGAGGTCCATCACGGTGTCGACAAAGAGCCTGTGATTCTTCCTGCCCGTACTTTCGTACTTGTAGAGCGCGTTTACAAGCTCCATTAACCTCGCTATCGACGTGTTGAACTGGAACCTGTCCGCATCCTCGGTGACTCCCTTTATGGCCGTGTGCCTTACGAAGTCCAGTTCCTTTTCCTCGGCACCGTATTCTCCCTCAAGCGTCCTGTCGAGTGCAGAAGCCGATTCGATCAGCCTCTCCACCCTTCCGACGAACCTCGATATCGCCTTGATGCCGTCATCGCTCCACGGCCCGCCCTCGGTATATGCAAAGCCGAAGCCGAGGTACATCCTGAAGACATCAGAGCCATACTCCTTTATATAATCATCCGGCGATATGGTGTTGCCCTTGGACTTACTCATCCTGTTGCCGTCCGGACCGAGGATCGTGCCCTGGTGGACCAGTGAAAGGAACGGCTCGTCGAAGTTAAGGTATCCCATGTCGCGCAGGGCTTTCGTCACGAACCTCGCATACAGCAGGTGCATCGCCGCGTGCTCGGCGCCGCCCACGTACTTGTCCACGGGCAGCATCCTATTGATCCATTCGGTGTCGAACGCCTTTTCGGAGTTCTTATTGTCAGGATAGCGCAGGAAATACCATGACGAACACACGAAAGTGTCCAGCGTGTCAGGGTCCCTTTTCGCCGGCTTGCCGCACTTCGGGCATGTCGTATTGATGAACTCGCTGCATTTTGCCAGCGGCGATTCGCCGTCCGGGGTGAATTCCACGTTGTACGGCAGTTCAACCGGCAGGTCTTTTTCAGGCACGGGCACGATGCCGCAGTCGTCGCAGTAGATTATCGGTATCGGGGCTCCCCAGTAGCGCTGCCTCGACACCAGCCAGTCCCTGAGCCTGTAATTGATCCTGGATTCGCCCCTGCCCTGGCTGCTGAGCTTCCTGACTATCTCCTGCCTGGCCTGGGCAGAACCCATACCGGTGAATTCAGCGCTGTCGACCAGGATGCCGTCCCCGACGAAAGGCAGCGTGTCGTCGACGCCTTCCCCGCCTTTTATGACACGCTTGATGGGAAGATTATACTTCGTTGCGAATTCATAGTCTCTCTCATCGTGGGCCGGAACTGCCATGACGCAGCCCGTGCCGTATCCGGCAAGCACATAATCGGCTATCCAGATCGGCACCTTGTCGCCGTTGACCGGATTGATTGCGTACGCCCCTGTGAAGACGCCCGTTTTCTCCCTTACTGTCGACATCCTCTCGATTTCAGTCTGCTTCTTCGCCTGCTCCCTGTACTGCTCCACTGCGTCCCTGTATTCAGGCGTCGTGATCCTGTCCACAAGTTCGTTTTCCGGCGCAAGTACCACGTAGGTCACGCCATACAGCGTATCCGCCCTTGTTGTGAACACCTTGAACGAAAAACTGCCGTCCGCGCCTTCAAATTCGATCTCGGCGCCCTCGGACCTTCCTATCCAGTTCTGCTGTATCTTTTTCGTCTTCTCGGGCCAGTCCAGCTGCGGCAGACAGTCCAGCAATTCCTGCGCATAGTCCGTGATCTTGAAAAACCACTGCGTCAGGTCCTTTTTGGTGACCTCGCTCTTGCACCTTTCACATGCGCCGTCGATCACCTGCTCATTGGCAAGCACGGTCTTGCAGCTGGGGCACCAGTTGACCGGCGCCTTCTTCCTGTACGCCAGCCCGTGTTCATACAGCTTCAGGAATATCCACTGGGTCCACTTGTAATACCCGGGGTCGCAGGTGACCACCTCGTAGTCCCAGTCGAAGGTCGCACCCATTTTCCTGAGCTGCTCTTCCATGGTTTTGATATTCGAATATGTAGAATCCTTGGGATGGATGCCTGTTTTTATCGCATAGTTCTCGGCAGGCAGGCCGAACGCATCGAACCCCTGCGGATGGAATACGTTCCATCCCTGCATCCTCTTGAGCCTGGCCCAGGTGTCGGTAAGTCCATAGTTGTACCAATGGCCTACATGGAGATTGGCTCCCGAGGGATATGAAAACATTTCGAGGCAGTATAGCTTTTTTTCGATATTATTGCGGTCGAACCTGTACAAACCGGTTTCTTCCCATTTTTTCTGCCATTTCTCGTCTATCTTCGTTGAATATGCCAAGATAAACAGCTCCTTTCAGATCTTCAGCCCTCCAAATCATGACTGTTCCAGTTCGTCCGGCGTCCTTATCCTGCCCTCGGACCACAACCGCTCAAGGTTGTAGAACTTGCGGTCTTCCTCGTCGAATATATGTACGACCAGTTGCCCGAAATCCAGCAGGATCCACCTTGCACTCTGGTAACCTTCCCTGTGGAGGAGGTTGTAGCCGGCCTCGCCCATCTTTTTTTCAAGTTCGTCCGCCAGCGTCTTGATGTGAGTCGTCGATGTGCCGCTGCAGATGATGAAATAATCGGCGAGGATCGAGACTTCCGATATGTCGATTATCTCGATATCCCTGGCCTTTTTGTCTTCCAGTATCCCGTACGCCGTTTCTGCAATTTTTCTGTTCCCCAAAGCTTACCTCCTGTATCATGATTGATTTAATATTATACCACTAATGGAGACGATTTGTGAATATAGAATCGTTCACCGGCATCACTCCCCGCCGTCGCTCTTCCTACTGAACATCTCGTACACGCTCATTGCCAGCAGGAAACCGCCAAAGATCTTCCTGAGCAGTCCGGCCTCCATCGATGAGGCCGCCAGGGAACCTGCCAGTGCGCCGATCAGGCCGAAAACGATGATCGGGACCGCCATCCTGAAATCGATACTTTTGTTCCTTATATGTATTATCAGCGCCACTGCGGCTGTCGGGATGAAATACAGCAGGTTGACACATTGAGCGACGTGCTGTCCCGGGTTTACGGCAAGGACAAGCGCCGATATCAGTATGGCCCCTCCGCCCATCCCCATCCCGCTTATGATCCCTGACGCAAGGCCAGCCAGAAATAAAACGATCCGGTTCCAGTTACTCAATCCGTCTTCCCCTTTGATTCTCTCCCTAAAAAATCATTTTAAGACCTGCGGCCGCCATGAACACCGCGAAGATCCTCCTGAGCAGCTTGTCCGGACACCTGTTCAGCAGCTTCGCACCGATGTATCCTCCGGCAAGTCCCCCAAGTGTCGCCATGACTGTAATTCCCCAGTCCGCGTAACCCTTTATGATGTAAAACACCGCACTTACGACAGTAAGCGGCAGTATCACGGCTATGGCGGTGGCATGGGCCCCGTGTTCTTCCGCTTTCAGCAGGTGGACCATAGCAGGTACTGCTATCGTACCTCCGCCGGAGCCAAACAACCCGTTGGCAAGGCCGGTAACCAGTCCGATCACCGCACACAGCAGGAAATCCGGTCGCTTCCTTTGGCCGGACGCCTCGTGACCGGTCGAACTGTACCGTTTTATGTCATGTTCCATGTCATGATACTCCATATCATCATGTCTATATCACGTTTCTCCTGTATCCATATTGTTCGAAGTTATCCCCTGATTATGCATTTTCGATATGTGTCCGCTGTCAGGGCAGGGTATTTTTCAGCAAACAAACCCATTACAAGTCAAGTATAATGTGGTAGAATTTAGTTAACAACACAGAACCAGGTCGCAGTAGCGGACGCAGCCTGTAATACATTTCTGCGAGGTGCACGGATATAATGAAAAAAGGTCTGAAGGCAGCAGTTTTTTTATTGGTGTTTCTCCTGGCATCGGCGGCGATCTGCACGGGCGTTCGTGCAGACAGCAGGTATTACGATATTACCGGATATACCGTCCATGTCGTCATCAATCCTGACGGCTCGGCCGACGTGGAGGAAAGCATAACCTATGATTTCACAGGCGAATTCAACGGCGTCCTCAGGGATATAGATTACGAGAGGACCGACGGTATCGCAAACCTCCGGGTGTTCGTCGAGGAGGACGGCATCAACGTCAGGGAGTTCACGGTAAACTCAACGACCGATTATGATGCCGCAGGTGATCCGGGTACATATAACATATACCATGACGACGAAATCGCGCATCTGAAGGTTTTCGAAAAGAGCAGGAATACCCGGAAGACTTTTGTCTACAAATATACGCTGGAAAACGTGGTGACGAGGTTCAACGACATAGCCGAGTTCAACCGCAGGATCATCGATGCCAACTGGGATGTGCCTCTCAATGACATAAGGATACTTATCCGGTTGCCGGAAGGTGCCTCGGAGGACGAGATAATGGTGTTCGGCCACGGCCCGCTGACAGGCGAATCCAGGATAATCGACGCACAGAACGTGGAATTCATACTCGACAGGCTCCATCCGGGCTACTACGTGGAAACGCTGGTACTGTTCCCGACGCGGCTCGTTCCTGGATCCACGAGGGTGGTTTCCGAGGACGCGCTGCAAAGGATCCTCGAAAACGAAAAGAAACTGGCTGACGAGGCCAACCGGGAGCGTGATCTGGCACGCAGACAGGTGGAGGAATACAACAGGAGGCTTGAGGAAGAAAGGAGAAGACTCCAGCAGAGAAGGACGATAACCAACGCAGTGAGCATCGCTCTCTTCCTCGCCTGGATCCCGCTCATCATAAGGTTGTACTTAAAATATGACAGGGAATTCAGGAGCACTTTCAACGCCAAATACTACCGTGAGCTCCCCGGCGAATACACGCCGGCGGAAATGTCCGTCCTCATGAACATGGGCAGCGTCAACAAGCGGGATATCACCGCGACACTGATGGACCTCGTGCGGAGGGGCTACCTTATACTCAAAAAGGAAACATACATAAAAGAAGGCTTTTTCCGGGACAAGGAAGTCGAGGATTACAGCCTGACACTCAACCCCGAAGCTCCCACGTCCGGTCTGCTCAGCCACGAATCATGCCTTATAAACTGGTTCATCAAAAAGATCGGCGACGGCAGCCGTGTATTCCTCGATGAAATATCCGGCCATGTGAAAACAGAGGCGGATGCCCGCAGGTTCACAAAAAATTATCAGAACTGGTGCGGCATGGTCAGGGACGAGGCCGGCAAGCACGACTTCTTTGACGAATCGAGCCAGAAGGGCAAATCTACGGCAATAATAGCCGGTATACTTTACGTTTTCCTTGGCTTTTTCCTGGTTGCCGCGGCAAAGGGAGGCCTGGGTTTCCTTATTATGATTTCAGGCTTCGTCATGCTGATATTCGGGGCAAGGCTCAACAGGCGTTCGGTTTACGGAAACGAGCAATACGCGATGTGGAAGGCTTTCAGGAATTTCCTGAAGGACTTCAGCAGGCTGGACAAGGCGGAAATGCCGTCCATAGTCCTGTGGGAACACTACCTGGTCTACGCCGTCTCGCTGGGCGTTGCAAAGGAAGTCATAAAGCAGCTTCCCCTCGTATATACTGATGCCGACCTGCAGAATGCGAGACTCACTTATATGTATGGCCACGACCTGCGCAGCCTCAGTTACTTCACCAGCGCCCTCGACAGGACGGTGGACTCCGTCGACCATGCAATAAACCGTGCAATGGCGATTGCCAACTCCAAGCAGTCATCCTCCTCGGGCAAAGGCGGAGGTTTCAGCGGCGGAGGTTTCGGAGGAGGCTCCGGCGGCGGAGGCGGCCGTGGCGGCGGCGGAGCATTCTGATCGGCAGATCATGCATCCGGATCCGGCCAGAACAGTCGGATTGGGCTGAAACGAGCATAAAGCTTGTTGATATAAACAGCAAAATTTCTGAATCAAGGAGGATATCCAAATGACGACAATCCTGATCATTCTGGCAGTTTTGGTGGTGCTGGCCGTCATCTACGTCATAGCGAGCTACAACGGCCTCGTAAACAAGCGCAACAAAGTAGCCAACTCGTGGAGCCAGATCGACGTCCAGCTCAAGAGAAGGTTCGACCTCATACCGAACCTCGTGGAGACGGTAAAGGGTTATGCGGCGCATGAAAAAGACACCTACGAATCGGTGATAAGGGCACGCAACAGCTACATGAACGCTTCATCGCACCAGGACGTCATCAAGGCCACCAATGAGCTCTCCAGGGGGCTCAACAGGCTGATGGTCCTTGCGGAATCCTATCCTGAACTCAAGGCAAACACCAACTTCCAGGAACTCATGAAAGAACTCACAAAAACAGAGGACAAGATAGCATTCGCGCGCCAGTTCTACAACGACGTCGTCATGGATTACAACAATGCTATCCAGATGTTCCCGAGGAACATTCTTGCCAACGCCTTCAACTTCGTTCAGGAACCCTTCTTCACGATAGACGAAAGTGAAACCAGGGCGCCCGAAGTCAAATTTTGATCCCGGCGCACGATCCCGGATGCCTGGCTTGCCTGATCCCAGGCGCCAGGCACGCCGGCCGGTTTCATAACAAAACATCCCCGCATTTTCACAGCATCCCGAGGCAATTCCCGCACCCGGTCCGGGTATCTTAAAAAATATTTGACAATCCAGCCCATGCAGGATTATAATTATAGCTAACATATGAATAAGTGTTCATATGTGCAATACTTATTGCTTATCCAACGATAGAAGAGTTTTGGACCAAGGGTGGAGTGCGGATGATCAAAACAGCTTATAAACCAGGCCGTACGGCATGTGAAGGATGCTGCTGCACGGCGGATGCAGGGATCGGAACGTCCGGCAGGCAGGCGCTTAAGGCTGCCGGAACTGATATTGCTATACTTGTGTCGGGAATCGTCCTGTTCGCTGCAGCGCTGATCCTGCGGAATCATCCGACGGTTTCATTCATACTGTTTTTCACCGCCTGGCTGACAGCCGGCAGCAAGGTGATTTCCAGGTCGCTTGCAAACATAGTGAAAGGCCGGGTATTTGATGAGAACTTCCTTATGACGGCAGCCACGGTCGGAGCATTCCTGACAGGACAGTACGGCGAGGCCGCGGCAGTCATGCTGTTCTACAAGCTTGGCTCGATCCTTGAGGAGTTGGCAGTTAACCATTCAAGGCGTTCCATATCGGAACTGATGGCACTCAGACCAGAATATGCGAACCGCAGGCAGGGTGATGAGATCGTCCGTATCAGGCCTGAAGATATAAGACCCGGTGATATCCTGGTAGTCAGGCCGGGCGAAAGGATCCCGGTGGACAGCATCATTGTCGAAGGCAATTCATTGGCGGACACTTCCCCCCTCACCGGCGAGTCGCTGCCGAAAACGGTAGGACCAGGAGAGCAGGTACTCGGCGGATACATCAATAAAACGGGCCTTTTGACCATCAAGGCAGTCAGCGCGCTTGAGCAGTCGGCCGTATCCCGCATACTCGAACTGGTCTGGGAAGCCTCTGCGAGGAAAGCGCCGATGGAAAGCTTCATAAGCCGGTTCGCCGCGTACTACACCCCGGCGGTCACCATATCGGCGCTGCTCATAGCGGTCATACCCCCGCTGGCAACGGGCAGCATGGATTTCATGACCTGGCTGTACAGGGCGATGATATTCCTCGTTATCTCATGCCCGTGCGCGCTGGTGGTTTCCATACCTCTCACGTTCTACGCAGGCATCGGCAAATCCTCGGCCAGCGGCATACTGGTCAAGGGCGGCAACTACCTCGATGCGCTGAACCGGGCCGACACGGTGGTCTTCGACAAAACAGGCACACTGACGAAGGGCGTTTTCAGTGTTACCGGCATAAAGCCATATGGCTGCACGGAGCATGAACTCCTGAAACTTGCGGCATACGCCGAGTATAATTCGACGCATCCGATAGCCCGTTCCATTTTGCGGGCGTACGGTGAAGACATAGACGAGACGCAGATCACAGACAGCGTCGAAACCGCCGGCAAAGGCATCAGGACGAGTGCCCTTGGCCATGACATAATAGCCGGCAGCCTTGGATTCGTAAAGAGCTTCATCGCAGCCGGGAACTCTGACAGTACAGGCGACGCGGACGGCCCCGGCAGCGCAGGGACCGGCGTCACGAACGATCCGATCCCGGAACGTGACCATGACAATGCCGGCACAACGGTGCACATCTTGTCGGACGGCCGCTACATGGGCTGGATCGAAGTATCCGATACTCTCAAGGATGATGCGTCAAAAGCTGTCGACGGGCTCAGGAAACACGGCATCAGGAAAATCGCGATGCTGACCGGTGACTCGCGCGTTCCCGCCGAAGCAGCGGCACGCGAACTGGGGCTCGACGAAATCGGATATGGACTGCTTCCACACGAAAAGGCGGATCATCTCGGGAAAATCATGGCGGCCGCCGGCGGCCACACTATCTTCGTCGGAGACGGGATAAACGATGCGCCCGTGCTTGCGACGGCAGATATAGGCGTTTCCATGGGCGGTATAGGTTCCGATGCAGCCATTGAAGCATCAGATATCGTGCTCATGACCGACGAACCGTCGAGGCTTGCCGATGCGCTGAAAATCGCGGCAGTTACGAGGAAAATCGCCATACAGAACATTGTGTTCGCCATCTCGGTCAAAGTACTGTTCCTGGTGCTTGGCGCCATGGGACTTGCCACTATGTGGGAGGCGGTTTTCTCTGATGTCGGCGTGACCGTGCTGGCAGTACTCAACACACTGCGCATAAGGCATTACCGCGTATAGGCAGTTGCTGCGATGCATTGGCATCATACGACGGAAACGCCGTTATTCAGAAATATGCCGGGCGGTATGAACCCGCCCGGCAAAGCAATAACAGATGATGGAAGGGGGCTATGGCCTGGAATAAAACACATACAGCTGCCGGAAGCAGCTGTCGGGAAACACTTGTGGAGTAAAAACATCACAGGCAGAAAAATGACGTTATCCTGTTCAGGTCAATACCAAACCAGACCCACCTGAATCCTATCCATCTCCATCCGGCCACCGAATTCCTGCCGACGAACACGAGCCATGCCCAGAACTGCTGTCCGTTGTCAAGCCAGATATAAACATATCTGAACATGCACCGCCGGATGCCACCGGGATCTACTGCAAACACCCCGGTCGCCTGCTGCGGCACGAATGCCGGCGGACGTCCCGGAGGCTGACCTGCACCCGGTCCCTGGCCCGGCGGAAAGAATCCCGGTCCCTGCCCGGGAGGAAAGAACTGTCCCGGCTGGAACGGGCCGAATATGCCGCCGATGGTGGTCTGGGGCTGCCTGTCGATATTATGATCCTGATAATTATCCTGCATCACAATCACTCCCTGGTGTACCTGGTATAGCCTATGCAGGACCATACATAAAGGTTACATAAAAACTCAACACAAGATTATCCGACAAAGTATTTATTGAAGGATCATGCAAATAATGATATTGTAATAAAAGACATTGCTTTGAAAACTGTCAGCAAGACGGCTGAAAATATGGAAGGCCGATAAGGTGAAGACCGGCGGTCCGGTGTGATAGAAAACGGGAAACGACAAAAACGGAGGTAAAATGAACGGCAGATACGGAGTCGACCTGACGACAGGCAGCATACCAAAGCATCTTGTACGTTTTTCGATACCAATGTTCATAGGCAATCTCCTGCAGACCGCCCTTGGTTTCACGGACGCCATGTGGGTGGGCAACATGGTAGGACCGAATGCAGTCGGAGCCATACAGGTCAGCTTTCCCATCCAGTTCCTGCTGATCGCCCTTTCGAACGGCGCGACGCTGGCCACGACGATACTCGTCTCACAGTATTACGGGGCGGGCGATCATGAAAAAGTGAAAAAAACGGTAAACAATTCGTTCAGCGTGGCACTTATATTCGGCGCTATCCTGACCGTGGCCGGTCTGCTGATGTGCGACACGATCCTGGCATGGATGGACACACCGCCGGAGATATTCAGTATGGCATCAAGCTACCTGAAAATAATAGTCTCCGGGTTCATCATCACATTCCTGGTCAACCTCATAACGTCGATCCTAAGGGGTATAGGCGACTCAACGACGCCCCTGGTGTTCATGGCGATAGCGATGGTCATAAATATAGTGCTCGACCCGATACTCATAATCGGCATCGGTCCCTTCCCTACGATGGGTTTCAACGGGTCAGCCGCCGCAACGGTCACATCACAGGTGATCGGCCTTGTCCTGGCGTTGGTTTACCTGAACAGAAAGAAGCATTTCGTCAGCATCGACTTCAGGCATCTGAAGCTTAACGGACCGCACGTCGTAAAGCTGTTCAGGATAGGCTTCCCGTCCATGCTCCAGCAGTCGCTGATCTCCATAAGTTCGGTATTCATCACGGGCATGGTCAACCAGTTCGGCCCCGATGCCACCACCGCATTCGGTGCTTCGGGAAGGATAGAAAGCATCGTTTTCATGCCGGCGATGTCGATAGGCCTGGCAGCTTCCGCACTGACGGGCCAGAACCTTGGTGCCGGCAACGTTAAGCGTGTAAGGGAAGTCTTCAAATGGGGCTCCATAATGACAGCGGGCATAACACTTACATTATCCGCGATCATCCTGCTTTTCCCAAGACAACTCCTGTCGCTGTTCGTCAGGAAACAGGAGATACTCGATATCGGGGCCGGTTACCTCGGGACCCTGGGATTCGCATACATCCTGTTTGCACTGATGTTCGTCTCCAACGGAGTCATCAACGGGTCCGGCAGGACCATCATAACAATGTCCATCACGGTTTTGTCGGTATGGCTGGTCAGGCTCCCGCTGGCCGCAGTCCTTTCATCGACAGACCTGGGCATAAAAGGCATCTGGCTGGCCGTGGTCATAGGGTTCGCAGTAGGGTTGGCCGCCAGCCTCTGCTACTACTTTACAGGCAGGTGGAAAAAATGGGCTTTCAGGCAGAAACAGGCCGCGGCAGGATACGTTGAGTAAGCACATACCTGCCGGGCACTACACGGCCTTACTCTGTCGAACTCATTCTGCAGGTCCTTCCGCCCTGATGGTGAGTGAACCGTCCTCTGCGTCCACCACCGCCACCGAGCCCTCATGTATGACATCTTTTATGATCATCCTGCCAAGCTCTGTCTCAAGCTCCTTCTGCAGGAAGCGTTTCACGGGCCTTGCGCCGTATTCGGGCACGTAGGTGGTATCTGCTATGTGCTTTTTGGCAGCGTCGGTCACTCGCAGTCCAATATGCCTGTCGGCAAGCCTCCTGTTCAGGTCTGCCACCTGCAGGTCTATTATTTTCAGTATTTCATCCCTGCCGAGAGGCCTGAACATCACTATCTCATCGATACGGTTGAGGAACTCCGGCCTGAAACTGCTCCTCAGTTCGGCCATGACGCGCTCCCTCATTTCCCCGTCATCCGCCCTGCCGGACCGGATGCTTTCCAGCAGGTACCTGCTTCCGAGGTTTGACGTCATGATGACGACAGTATTTTTAAAATCCACGGTCCGTCCCTTGCTGTCGGTCAGGCGCCCGTCGTCCAGCAGCTGCAGCAGCGTGTTGAACACCTCTGGATGTGCTTTCTCGATCTCGTCGAACAGGATGACACAGTATGGCTTCCTTCTCACCGCTTCCGTGAGCTGTCCGCCCTCTTCATAGCCGACATAGCCGGGAGGCGCACCTATCAGCCTCGCGACGCTGTGCTTCTCCTGGTACTCCGACATGTCGATGCGGACCATGTTGTCCTCGCTGTCAAACAGCGCCTCGGACAGTGCCCTGGCAAGCTCGGTCTTACCGACCCCGGTCGGGCCTATGAATATGAACGAACCGATCGGCCTGCGCGGATCCTTCAGCCCTGAACGCGCACGGATCACCGCTCCCGCCACTGCCTCGACCGCCTCGTCCTGCCCGATCACACGCCGATGCAGTATACTTTCCAGGTTCAGCAGCTTGTCGCGCTCGTTCTCAACAAGTTTTGCCACCGGGATCCCGGTCCACTTGGACACGATTTCGGCTATCTCTTCCTCCGTTACTTCTTCCTTGAGCAGGCGCTTTTTCCCGGACGCCAGCTGTTTTTCCTTCTCCTCCCGGAGTTGTTTCTCAAGCTCCGGCAGCCGGCCATGCTTGAGAACAGCCAGTTCATCAAGGTCATAACGGCGCTCCGCTTCCTCTATCCGACGTCTGACCTCCTCGATCTGCTGTTTGAGTTCCTTCTCCCTGGCAATGGCCATTTTCTCGCTCTCCCACTGGGCCTTCTGCAGATCGTACCTCTCCTTCATCTCAGCGATATCTTTCTCGAGCGCAGCCAGCCTTTCAAGCGAGCTCCTGTCGGTCTCCTTCCGGAGCGCCTGCCTTTCGATCTCGAGCTGCATTATCCTGCGGCTTATCTCGTCAAGTTCGGCAGGCATGCTGTCTATCTCGGTCCTTATCATGGCTGCGGCTTCATCCATAAGGTCGATGGCCTTGTCAGGCAGGAAACGGTCGCTTATATAGCGGTTCGACAGCACGGCACAGGCGATTATCGCATTGTCGGTGATCCTGACTCCATGGTGTATCTCGAACCTCTCCTTGAGTCCCCTGAGTATCGATATCGTGTCCTCCACGTCCGGCTGCTCCACCATTACCGGCTGGAACCTGCGCTCAAGCGCCGCATCCTTTTCGATGTACTTCCTGTATTCATCCAGCGTCGTGGCCCCGATGCAGCGGAGTTCGCCCCTTGCCAGCATAGGCTTGAGCAGGTTCCCTGCGTCCATGGCTCCTTCGGCCTTTCCTGCCCCTACTATGTTGTGCAGTTCGTCGATGAACAGGATTATCCTGCCGTCGGATCTCTCTATTTCCCTGAGGACCGCCTTGAGCCTTTCCTCGAATTCTCCCCTGTACTTGGCTCCTGCGATCAGCGAACCCATGTCGAGCGCGAAGATCGTCTTGTTTTTAAGGCCTTCGGGAACATCGCCCTTAAGTATGCGCTGGGCAAGGCCCTCGACCACCGCCGTTTTGCCTACGCCCGGCTCGCCGATCAGGACGGGATTGTTTTTGGTCCTCCTGGAGAGGATCCTGATAACACGCCTGATTTCAGCATCCCTTCCGATCACGGGATCGAGTTTCCCCTGGCGGGCCATGTCCACCAGGTCCCTCCCGAACCTGGCCAGCGCCTCGTATGTCTCCTCAGGGTTCTTTGACGTGATGCGCTGGTTGCTCCTGACTTTGCCCAGGGCGGAAAGGAAGCTGTCCCTGCTGATGCCGTTCCTCCTGAAAATCTCGGCTGAAGGCGTGTTCCTTTCCTTCAGCAGCGCCAGGTATATATGTTCGACCCCGGTATATTCGTCCTTGAACCTCCTGGCCTCATCTGCTGCCTGGAGCAGCAGCTGGTTCAGCCTCCTGGTCGCGTACAGTTCTGTTGCGCCCGAGCCATATACAGCGGGCAACTTTTCCAGTTCTTTCTGTACATTGCTGACCAGCAGTTCCATGTTGACTCCCATGTAGTTTATCAGTTTCGGGATCAGGCCGTCCTCCTGCGTCAGGAGCGCCATATGCAGATGCTCGCCGTCCACCTGCTGGTGGTTCATCCGAAGGGCTATCTCCTGCGCGGTCCCGATGGCCTGCTGCGCTTTTTCCGTAAACTTTTCCATATCCATGACCATAGCCTCCTGAAAATTTTCCATGTCAGTTTTGCTTCACTGATTGATCAACGGTTTTGATGCCATTTCCTGCTCATGCCTGGACCTGGGTCCTGCTCAGCTTCTCATAGAGTTCCAGTTGCTCGCTGCTCAGCCGCGGCGGGTTCACGATAGCTACCCTGAGGAACAGGTCGCCCCTTTTGCCGGACTTGTCCCTGTAGCCTTTCCCGGCGACCCTGATCCTGCTGTCGGTCTGCACCCCGGCCGGTATCCTGACCGATATCCTGCCGTCCAGCGTATTGAAAGGCTTTTCGGCACCGAGCGCCGCTTCCCACGGATATAGCTGGAGCCTGGCTTCCAGGTCCAGCCCTTTCAGTTCGAACACGGGATCTTTCCTGAATTCCACGCGCAGGTACAGGTCCCCGTTGGGACCGCCGTTGATCCCCGGGTTCCCCTGCCCCGCAAGCTTTATTTTCTCGCCCTGCCTTATGCCGGCCGGGATCTTCAGCGATATCTTCTTTACTCCGTTGACGCCCCTCAGGCTTATCAGCTTCTCTGCGCCGCTGAACCCCTCCGCTATGGAAATCTCCAGCACAGTCTCCGCATCTTCGCCTTTCGTCCTCATGCCGCGGCCGAACCGGCTGCCGGTCCCGCCCGTCCTCCCGAAAATGCTGTTGTCGAAAGCGCCGAAGGGACTGCCTTCGCCGAAAATCCATTCGAAAAAGTCGCTGAATCCGCTGCCGGTCGACCTGAACTCGTACCGCATACCGTTGCCGAAGCCAAACTGCGACGGATCGAATTCGGCACCATGGAAAAACTGGCCCTGGCTGCCGAACATGTCGTATTTTTTCCTTTTCTCAGGATCCCCCAGCACCTCGTATGCTTCGTTTATCTCCTTGAACTTCTCCTCCGCGGCCCTGTCCCCGGGATGCGTATCGGGATGGTACTTCTTCGCCAGTTTCCTGTACGCTTTCTTTATTTCATCTTCCGATGCGTTTTTGTCCACCCCGAGGACCTGGTAATAGTCCTTGTATTTCATCGAACCACCTTCCGGCGCTGACTTTGACTTTCTTTGACCTATATATTATTATACACGCGCGCATGAAAAATGCAAGTAAAAATAGATATTATTGCCGGATCGACATGGCTGCCGGATGAAGCGTCCGGTACTGCCAAAACAAAAACAGGCGGCATTTGCCGCCTGTCATCCTGACCGTCCATGTATCACGGGATCGGAGGTATCTTGAGTTCCTGTCCGACAAAGATCTTATCCGGGTCCTGGATATTATTCGCTTCCATGATGAGCACGTACTTGCTCTCGTCCCCATAGAAATTTTTCGCTATCTTCATCAGCATATCGCCCGGCTTGACAACGTACGTGGTGCCATCAGGCCCTACTACATACTCGTCGCCGGTATTTCCCGGGGTTCCTGTCTGGCCGGTCCCCCCGCTCCCGGTATCATCCGGCGTCTCATCCGCGGGCTCCTGGTCCTCGTCCGGTTCCAGGCCGTCCGGCATATCGGTATCATCGGTCTCGGAAGGATCGGTCCCGCCGCCATTGTCGACAATGGCCGGAACATCTCCGGGATCCGGTTCTTTCGCCTGCGGGCTGACCAACTTCCATATCCTGTACCCGCCCAGTATCACAGCCGTCGCCAGGACGACCAGCACCAGGATGGCCGCTATCTTGCCGGCGTCCACCGGCACCTGGCGCCTGCGGGCTGCCGCAGGAGTGCCATACCTTGGCTGCACCCTGACAGGTGGCGTCCTGTACTGCATCGGCCGTACCATTTCGTCCTCGTCTTCGAACTGCTCGCCGGCATCCTCTACCCTGATGACCATTGCCGATACAGCTTCTTCGGGCTCCTTGCCCAGCGCTTCCGTCACAAGATCTCCGGCCGCAACATCCGGGTCTGCTCCCGAAGCAAGTATATCGTATATCGTATCCTCGTCCACGGATTCAGCAAGGCCGGTACTGCAAATCAGGTACGTGGTTCGCGGCCTCAGGGGGTAGATATCCGATTTCTTGACGGTCGTCCTGGCTTCCTCCATGGCAGCCTTCTGCTGCTTCGTAAGGATCTCCGCCTGTTCATCATCTATAATGCCCATTTTCAGGAGCCTTTCGGCTCTCTTGTAATCATTGACGAAAAGTTTGAACGTATCACCCTCAAGCTTGTAAATCCGGTAGTTCCCAAGGCTGACGGCCGCTATCTGTCCGTCCTCGATCAGTATACCGGAAAATGACGGCTTCCTTTCCCCAAAATCGCTATCTCCAAGCGAAATGCTGTGTATCAGGTTGCTGGCCTGCTCCACAACCTGGACCAGTTCATCCAGCTTGACATTGATGCCCTTCGAACTTGCAGACGCTTTCTGATGGAATCTCTTAAGGTCACTGATAAGGGAAACACCGGATTCATCATCTTCCATGTACCCGGACAAAGCGAAAAAGAACCTGGTGTCGACCATTTCGAGTGATATCTGCGCATAATCAGCCGCGCTTGGATGGATAAACCTGCCGTTGGCGTATATCCTGTCGTTATTTGAAGTATAAGCCGTGCCGGCGTGTGTGACGGCGGAGAACGTTACCTTAACGGCATTTCCCATATTAAGATACCTCCTTGTCTTCGGTAGGAATGAACATGCCAGGAAGCCGGAATCAACCCCAATAAAATAATACCACAATAAAAATCCGTGTTCAATAAATGCAATTTATACTAATTGACTTGAACTGCGGTCAATTTGTTCCGGAAAAATATGATATTTTACACGGTTCCCGGATATTCTACGCCCTTCTCTTCGAAATCATTATCCCGGATACCTTCACGCCGCTGTCGGTCTTGGAAAGTTCGACGGTAAAATCGTCCTCGGGACCTGAAAAATGGCAGCAGGTGTCATAAGGTTCGGCGGGCACGAGCTTTCCTTTCTCGATGTTGCGTGACAGGGCCGGCAACACCTTTTTACCGATATAGTCCTTAAAAGCAGGCAAGCTGGGGTCATCCAGCCCGTTAAGCCCTGAAAACGGCGGTATCATCACCATCGAATAGGCTTTCCTGTAATCCCGCTTCCATATCGCTGCCAGGAACCTGACTGCCGTATTGAAGCTCCTGTACGGCATCTCAACGCTGCGGGGCCGCGCGCGGTAGCTCTTCCCGTCCCATTTGTACACCAGGCTCTCCCTGACATGGTAACAGGCTTCCTCGGCCGCTATCACCTCATGCCCGTCCCGAGTGCCGTATTCCACTATGATCTCCGCAGTACCGTCGCTATCCGTATCGGCCACTTCCAGGCTTCCGTGGAAAAACATCCTGCCGCTGTGCCATGCCTGGTACGGGACCGATCCGTTCCAGTCGATCACGGTTATATCTATTTCATGCCTGTGACCGAACACCCTCGATATCACCGCTTCCTTGAGCCCGTCACCGTCGGTGTCCGCCGCAGCGGCGCTGTCTATGACCCCGGGCTGCTCATATCCCTGGGGCGATTCCCTGAACAGGAACCAGTCATGTCGGATACCACCGTCCTTCCCAGCCCTGACGATCATCACCGCGGAATCGGGAGGGAACGGCGCAAACCGGGTCACACCGATCACTGCTTCCTTCATTCCGTCGCCGTCAAAGTCTTCATAAAAAATAAAATCCACCACAGCACCTTCCGGCAACTGTGACGTTATATATTCAGACAACCGCATTCCATCCTCACCGGCCTGGTCAGGCCATCCGTATTCAATGTCCGTCCGGCAAACTGGCCGCCATTATCAATATATTCAGATGGACGGATAGCGGAAACCTGCACTGAACTTTTCGGCGGCAAACCGGGCAAAGCGCTAAAGTGCGGACAGGCCCCTCAGTTCGTAGAACACGAGATACCTGGGTCCCGTCGGTTCCCTGCGGATGTCGGTGCTGTATGCATAGCTCCACTCGGCGAGGACAGAAGCCCCTCCGCTGATCTCTTCCCTGAACCTGCCCCGGATGACGGCGCCGTACTTCATCAGTTCTCTTATCTCTTCCCCGGTCAGGAAACCGCAGTCTCCCGATATGTGCATTTCTTCGCCAAGTGCGCCGTTCCTGTCTGCAGGGACGATGATGGTCACATCTTTCCTCCCGTATGTCACAAGGTTCCACAGGTCACGGTCCACGGCCTCGATCACGAGCCTTTTATTGTTGATGTCGAGAACGCCGCTCTTTTCGGCTATAAAATAGGGATAGTAAACGACGATCCCTTTATCGCCGTATTCCCTGAGAAACTCCCTGCCTTTTGCCATCGCCTGCGCATGATCCACGCCTACCGCCCTTGGCAGGTTCAGGTCATCTCCCGCAGCGGTGGCTACCCTGACAGTCCAAAGCAGTCCTTCGTCAAGGACCGTATCACTGGTGAAAAGTTTCCATGGCACCGACGGGATGTTCAATGCTTTCAGTTCATAAAACCCCATGTATTTGTTCACAGCAGTCCTCCGGATCCCGGTCCGTCATTCCAGCCTGAAGTAGTCGAATATGACTCCCATGTCCACTCCGGCTATCCTTGTCCGGGCAAATCTCTTATACAGGCTCTTGTGCCCGTCGACCAGGTTTTTTGAAGTGATCCCGTGCTTTATCGAGAGATAGGCTTCCATGTATGCCGCGAACTTGTCGCAGAACTCGATTATGCTCCCGTCTGCCGGCGAGTACTCATCACGGTCGTAAAGCTCGTTTATCTGCTCCGTGCTTGTTTTCACGGTATTGCCATCCAGGATGATCCGGTCCGCGAACTCGTCGTCAGTGAAATAGCGGATCTCGTCCCGCCATTTTTCAGGCAGCAGCGGAAGCAGCATCTGCTCCATCTGCTCTTCCTCGATAGACTTTATAAGTTCACTCAGCCCGCCGACGGAACTCTTGACGGGCGAAATGATATCCCTCGTCAGGACCTCGGGCAGGTCGTGGAACAGGCCGCCGAAGAAGTTGTTGTACCTGCGTTTATCACATGCATCCATCTCCAGGGTGAATATATACGACAGCAGCGCGACTATCAGCATATGGCCCGCCACTGACGTCTCCGGTATCCGCTGGGTCTGCGCCCACCTTTGCTGGAACCTGAGCTGGCCGATCAGGTTCAGGAAATCCCTGAGATCGTTGCTGAAAACCAGCCTGCGTACACAGTCCAGGTCCCGGTGCTGTTCCATTTGCTTCTTTATGTTCCTCTTCGTATCCTCTATCCCGTAAAAGCCCTCGCTGTACCGGTAAACGATGCCGAACTCCCAGTTGGTCACGAAATAATGGGACGCTCCCAGGATCATCTTTTCATGCTTCGCGTAATCCGGGTCGAAAAGGTACTCTTCCATCCTCTCCCCGAATCCCTGCTTTATGTCGCCAAGTCCAAGTCCACGGAGTTCCTCCATCACATGCCGGTTTATCTGCTCCCCGTGCTTCTCCATGAGGATATGGAAAATCGGGGGCTTTATATCGGTAAGCAGTATCCTGTGGAAAAACTCGAAAAGGGCGCCCTCGATCAGCTTTATCCAGTCGACCGGGCAGGTCTCCTCCTCAAGCTTTCCGAGGACATATGCATAGAATAGCTTGTGGGCCTGCTTGTCCAGTTCCGTGAATCCCCTGGCAGGCCTGATGTGATCGTTCCACCGCTGCATGCTCGCAGCCTGGTAAATGAACCTCAGGAAACTCTCTCTGACCATTGTTAACCGCCTTCAGTTGAATGACTTCCAGAACTTTCCATCCTTATCGATTATATCTGCGATCTCTTCATACGTTACCATGAATGTCGGGAACCCCGCTGCATACGGCGCTATCTCGTATGGCCGGAAATACAGGCTGAGCCCCTTGTCGGTCACGTAGAAGGGCTGGTCGCTGCTGATGCCGTCGAATGCATCAGGGAAAATCATCTCATCCCCGGATTCCACCAGTTCGTTTATCTGCCTTCCCACGATCTCGGTCAGCACCGCCTCGTAGTTGCTGCCCTTCCTGAACAGGTCGCCGAGCTCGTAAAACTCGCCGGACCGGGTGTCGATATGTACATGGTTCATATCCGGCGTGCCGTGGGCCGCGCCGAAGGGGTAAAAATAGCTCGATTCCGCCAGCACCAGCAGATCCTTGCGGCTGAACACGACCGAAAAACCGCTTTCATAGTGGTAATCCAGTATATCGGAAGGCTTGACCTTCAGCGTGGAAATATCCGTCCACATCTCCCTCAGCTTCGCGTTGATATCGGCCTCGGCCTTCAGGTCCGCCATGTTACCGAGGACCGGATAATAGACGAGGTAATCCACGTTCGGCTTATACTTCTCCTCAAAAACCTTCACACCGCTTTCCGTGCCGACCCATGACACAGGCCTGTAGACGGCCTGCCCCTGCCGGTTCAGGTAAAATGCCCTTTGATCTATATTTGCATATACGAGCCCGTCCAGCACCTCCATCTCGCCCTTCCCTTCAAGGACGGGCAGGTTTTCGACCTTCTTCCCGGAGGTGTTTATAAAGTATGTCGAAGTGCTGTCGGCCGCAGAAGCGATACCGTTACTGAACCTGCCGACACTGCAGAACACGAAATCCGTAAGCAGGTTCCCGTCGGTGTCCGCCAGTGCATACTTGAGGCCGGCGTACAGGTTGCCGGGATCCCTGGGGATGCCGAGCGCCACCCTGTCCTCGCCAAGCATCAGTATCTCTTCGTACTGGGGTATTATGACGAACCTGCCGTTCTCAGCGATGAGGCCATAAATCTCCCTTCCGCCTCCCCAGACGGAAACTACCGCCCGGTGGTCCCTGAAGTTGCCAGCAGTGACGAAGGCCGGTTTTATGACCACGTTCCCGTTGGTATCGATATATCCGTACCTGCCGTCGTGGCTCTCCCTGAAGGCAGCCTTGCCGTCGGAAAAAGCGGACATTTCCCAGCACTCCAGTGTCTTGAGCGCTTTGCCCGACCTGTCGATCAGCGCATACAGGCCTTCATTGAGCTTCACCGTCGCCCTGTTCCCCTCGAAAGTGGTCGCATCACTGTAAATCGCCGGTATGACCGGTTTGCCGTCGGCATCGAGGTAACCGTAAAGGGCCTTGCCTGATTCTGTCATCGTTCGGTAAACAGCCCTTCCGCTCCTGTAATCGGCGATATATTCATACTTGTCTGATATGACTCTGCCGCTCTCATCCAGCACGACGCAACCGTCCTTATCCGATGCAATGGCAAGCCCTTCGCTGAATTCCCTGATGTGTTCATAAACCGGCTGAGCCACGTAATTCCCGTTGCGGTCGATGAGCCCGACCCTGTCACCGGTTCCGGCAATCGCCAGGCCGTTGCCCTGGAACCTGAAAGCCTGCGAAAATGCCGGTTGGATCACGAACATACCGGCACTGTCTATATAGCCCCATTTCGGATCGCCAAGGTAATTGTCCTTCGCCGGGTAAATGCCGGATATATGCCGGTCTGCCTGATCACTGCCGGCCGAAATGCCACCTGTCGTGCCGGCGGCAGGACCCTGCCCGTCATGTGTGCCGCCGTCCGTCTCTATCCCCCGTCCGCTGTCCTGCCCTCCGTCAATACCGTCATCCCGCATGCTGCATGATGTGGACATGAACAGCATCAATGCGGTCAGGAATATGCAGGCTGTTTTTTTCATGCGGATTTGAGCCCCCCTGAAAATGTTCCGATATTATTATATTATCACAACTCCCCGGATAAAAGCATCTTTCAGCAAATCACATCAGACATGCGCAGGTCCCCTTCGTATGATTCTATAGGAACTGTAAAGTCCGACACAGGAAGGAAAGGAGTATTGGATATGGACAGAAGGGTATACCTTTCGGACACCAATAAAAAAATAGCAGGCGTATGCGGAGGCCTGGGCGAGTACTTCGGCATAGACCCCACGGTCATAAGGATCCTTTGGGTCCTTTCGGTCTTCCTCGACGGTCTCGGCCTGATCGCATACATCATAGCATGGATCGTGATGCCGCGCCGCAGCAGGTGCAGATATGACAACTGGTGACAGGCAGTCATGCCGGGGCGCTGCCTGACAGGCATGATTTTCACCCTGTTGTGCCCCGCTGTTTTCTGGTAAAATGAAAGAGTGTATTTTACCAGTCCGGCGGAGGAAACGGGATGGATATGAAGGCATGGATAGTATCGGCAAACATGGGCCTTGGTCACCAGCGGGCCACTTATCCTCTCAGGAACATGGCTCATCACGGGGTACTGCTCTTCGGCGAGGACGAAGTATGCCACAAAAAAGAAAAAAGACAATGGACGATATTCAGGAACACATATGAAACCCTTTCAAGGACCAGCCAGATACCGCTCATCGGTCCTTACCTTTTCAGCCTGCTTGAAAAAATGCAGAACATTTCCCCGTATTATCCCAGGCGGGACCAATCCGGTCCGTCGCTGCAGGTGAGATCGCTGTACACGCTGATACGGCGCGGCATGGGCAAAGGGATAGCCGAAAGGCTGGAAACAGTGAAACTGCCCGTCATCACCTCATTTTATGCCGCTGCTATGGCGGCGGAAGAACTGACCGACCTGCCCGTCTACTGCATAATCTGCGACGCCGACATCAACCGTGTCTGGGTCGCGGAAAACCCGAGGCAGAGCAGGATAGTATACTTTGCTCCCTGCGGGAGCGCCATGAGGCGCCTCAGGGAATACGGAGTTCCTGATGAAAGGATCTTTCTGACAGGCTTCCCGCTGCCATTAGAAAACATAGGCAAAGACATGGAGATCCTCCGCCATGACCTGGCAAGGCGACTGATACGCCTTGATCCCACGAAACGCTTCAGGATCATCCACGGGGATGAAGTAAGGTCCTACCTCGGCGACTGCTGGGATCCGGACAGGGAGGCAGGCCCCCTGACGATCACGTTCGCAGTCGGAGGTGCCGGGGCTCAGAAAGAAATAGCCGCCGGGGCGGTCAAAAGCCTTTCAGGCCTGATAAAGGAAGGAAAGATCAGGCTGAATCTCGTCGCCACCCACAGGCAGGAAGTCAGGGATTATTTCGTAAAGCTGGCGGAAAAAAACGGGTTGTCGGCATCAGGCAACATCAGGATACTCTATGATCCTGATAAAAACGAATATTTCCGGCAGTTCAACGCGCTGCTGCGTGACACGGACATACTGTGGACCAAGCCGTCCGAAATGTCGTTCTACTGCGGCCTAGGCCTTCCCATAGTGATAGCTCCGCCGATAGGTCCCCATGAAGTCTGTAACCAGCGCTGGCTCAGGGATCTTGGGGCAGGTCTCCACCAGGCGGATCCCCAGTATTGCTCGGAATGGATAACCGACTACCTCGTGGACGGCAAACTGTCGCTTGCCGCATGGGACGGATTCCTGTACGCCAGGAAACTCGGGGTCGAAAAGATCGTGGAGGTCCTGACGACTGGAAAAATGGAGCGGCATTACAACCCGCTGCTGAGGTAACGGACTGCACTGGCATCCCGGTACGGACGCACCAGCTTTGCCCGCACAACTTTGCTTTCACCGTTCCGGCGCCTTTACACCGGCTTTTAGCGTCAGGGCCTCAGCACTTGTACATCTTTCCCACGACAAAGGATTCAAGTGACCTGGGTACGAATCTTTTCAGGAATACGAGCAGCTTGTAGCCCAGTCCCACGGTTATGAACGCCGGCGGATTCTTTCGTCCTGTCGCCCTGGCGACTGCTTTTGCGACAACGATGGGATCAGGTCCGTTCATTTCGTCCTTTTCCATGACTGCGATGGACTCCCTGCTCTTCCGGTAATATGCGGAACCTTCGCCGCCAGCTTTCACAAACAGCCTGTTCCCTGTAAATCCGGTCTTCGTGTCGCCCGGCTCCACCACACAGACCCTTATGCCGAACTGCCTGAGTTCATTTCGGAGCGAACCGCTCATGAGCTCGACAGCAGCCTTGGATGCTACATACATCGACTGGTACGGTATCGGGAAAAGGGCGCCTACCGAGGAAATGTTTATGATAAGGCCTTTCCCCTTCTTCCTCATGTGCGGGAGCACATGCCTGATCACCCTGTGCATTCCGAAGAAATTCGTGTCGAACTGCAGCATCGCTTCATCGGTGGAGGTATCTTCGACTGAACCGGCTATTCCCATCCCCGCATTGTTGATGAGGATGCCTATCCCGCCTTCCCGTCCGATAATGTGATCCACGGCGGCTTTTACAGATTCCTCGCTGCATACGTCCATGCGGATCATCGTTACGGCATTGCTCTCACATCCGTTCACGGCCCTGCCTGCATCGCCGTCCGGGGCCGTACCCGTACCGTTTCCGGCTGTTTCACGCGCCGCAGCTTCACGGGGGTCCGGCGCCTTCCTCGATGTGCCGTAGACCTTGAAACCCATACCTGCAAGGTACTCTGCGCAGCTTTTTCCTATGCCGGACGATGCCCCGGTGACCAGTACGACGTTTCCATAGTGCTTTTTCATATCGACCTCTCCTATCCTGTGACCGACCAGTTTCCGGGATCGATCCCAGGAACTGATTTTACGGAAATTATTATACCATAACCTGTGACCCGGGCGGACTGCCGCAGTGCCCGAAACGCCGCCGCATCGCCGGCCCGGGCGTTTTTGCATACAGGCGGCGCCATTTTGTGATAAATAGATATGCCTGTAATATATACTTATTGTATATTATGTGGTAAAATGGTTGCAGTCCGGAATTTTACCCATGATACTCAATCGTGAAGGAGAGATCGTTTGGCTATGGATATCTTTGAAAAATGCTTCAGCTACACCGATCACAAGGAAGCGATGGCAGCAGGTCTCTATCCGTATTTCCACGCCCTTGAGACCGGCCAGGATACCGAGGTCATCATCGAAGGCAGAAAAACTGTAATGATAGGTTCCAACAACTACCTTGGGCTGACCTCAGATCCCAGGGTCAAGCAGGCCGCCATCGAAGCAGTGAAGGAATTCGGTTCCGGATGCTCGGGATCAAGGTTCCTCAACGGTACAATGACTCTCCACCTTGAACTGGAGAAAAAGATCGCCGAGTTCCTCAACATGGAAGCAGCACTTACCTTCAGCACCGGTTTCCAGACCAACCTGGGCATCATTACCGCCATAGCGGGCAGGAACGATTACATCCTGTGCGACAGCGAGAACCATGCCAGCATAGTCGACGCATGCAGGCTCAGCTTTGCAAAGACACTCAAGTTCGAACACAACAACATGGAAGACCTGGAGAGGCTCCTGTCCAAGATAGACGACAAGCACGGAAAACTCATCGTGGTGGACGGCGTGTTCAGCATGGAAGGCGATATCGCAGACCTGCCGTCCATAGTGAAACTGGCGAAGAAATACGGCGCAAGGGTAATGGTCGATGACGCCCATGGTTTCGGCGTGCTCGGCGAGCGCGGAAGGGGCACCGCGGAGCACTTCGGGCTGGAAAAGGAAGTCGATATCGTGATGAGCACATTCAGTAAATCGCTGGCAAGCCTTGGCGGTTTCGTAGCGGCAAAGCAGGAAGTCATCGATTATATCAAGCACAATTCCAGGCCGTTCATATTCTCTGCATCCATACCGCCGGCAAACGCGGCCGCAGCCATAGCTGCGCTGGAAATAATCAGGTCGGAGCCCGAACGCGTCCAGAAGCTCAGGGATATTTCATATTACATGAGGCAGGGCTTCAGGAAGCTCGGTCTGCCCATTTACGAGGCCAACAGCGAGATCACGCCCATCGTTCCGGTCATGACATATACGAACGAAGCCACTCTCGTCGTAACAAAGATGCTGCGCGAAGAAGGCGTTTATGTGAATCCGGTGCTTTCGCCCGCGGTAAAACCTGGCCTGTGCAGGATCAGGACCAGCTACACGGCGACCCATACGAAAGAACAGCTCGATTACGCCCTCGAAGCTTTCGGGAGGGTGTTCGAAAAACTGGAAGCCATGGGAGCCACAGCAGGAAAATAAAAGTCACTGTACATGGTACATGGTACACGGTTTATGGAACGTGGTACGTTATACGTGGTACACGGTACACGAGCACGCGAAAGGCTGCCTTAAATGGCAGACTTTTTAC
>LSQX01005905.1_pt2 | contig 32169 bp, 28 predicted proteins | sample 654561 | NCBI WGS metagenome assembly LSQX01 (sample SAMN04489861, study PRJNA283612) | anaerobic digester metagenome | isolation source: 4 biogas reactors fed with cattle manure at either 37C or 55C with and... | place: Denmark: Kongens Lyngby | collected 2014 | reverse complement strand
CAGACGAAGTTTTTTGATGATCCTTTTGCACAAACCGAGTATATGTACAGTCTGATAGAAAGCGAGGTGGACTGATGGCTAATATGAATGTAAGTAAAAATATAACCGTTATTCCGGCTCGAAAGCGGGTCGGCAATACAGTAGCGAAAGAAGATATACCAAAACTTAGAGTTGCAGCCTATTGCCGTGTTTCTACAGATACAGAGGAACAGGCTACAAGTTATGAGGCTCAGATGGAGCATTACACAGATTTCATTAGGAAAAATACTGAGTGGGAATTCGCAGGCATCTTTGCTGATGATGGTATCTCAGGCACAAACACCAAAAAGCGTGATGAGTTTAACCGTATGATAGATGAATGCATGGCGGGCAACATTGACATGATTATTACCAAGTCCATCAGCCGATTTGCCCGTAATACCTTGGATTGCCTTAAGTATATCCGTGACTTAAAAGCAAAGAACATCCCCGTTTATTTTGAAAAGGAAAATATTAATACAATGGATGCTAAGGGTGAGGTGCTCCTTACCATTATGGCATCCTTAGCACAACAGGAAAGCCAGTCACTTTCACAAAATGTTAAGCTGGGGCTTCAGTACAGATATCAACAAGGCAAAGTGCAGGTTAACCATAACCGCTTTCTTGGATATACAAAGGACGAGGACGGAAACCTTATTATTGAGCCAAAGGGAGCTAAGGTTATAAAGCGAATTTTCAGAGAGTACCTTGAGGGTGAGAGTCTTGCTGGTATTTGTAAGGGTTTGATGAAAGACGACATTTATACGGCGGCGGGCAATCCGAAATGGAGACCGGAAACAGTTCAAAAGATACTGCAGAACGAAAAGTACATGGGAGATGCACTGTTACAGAAAACCTATACGGTGGATTTCCTAACAAAAAAGCGGGTTAAGAATGAAGGCATCGTTCCCCAGTATTATGTTGAGAATAATCACGAGGCTATCATCCCAAGAGAACTATATCTGCAGGTGCAGGAAGAAATGAAACGCAGGAGCCTTTTATTCAAAGGTAAAGACGGAAGGAAAAGGATATATAGCAGTAAGTATGCATTATCCTCCATCACCTTTTGCAGTGATTGCGGAGACACATATAGACGGACTTATTGGAACAACCGTGGCAAGAAGTCTACGGTGTGGAGATGCGTTACACGATTGGAAGAGGGACCTAAAGGTTGCACATCAAGGACAATTTCGGAGGAAGACCTCCATTCCGCAGTGGCAGAGGCATTTAACCAGGTTCTTGGCGGTGGAGAATCGATGATTACGATTTTGCGGGAGAATATTGAATCAGTGGTCTGCGAGAGCAATGAACAGGCCATTGCCAACATTGATAAGGAAATGGAAGAGAAACAGATGGATCTCATTAGCTATGCTAATTCTGGCAAAGACTATGAAAACCTTGCTGATGAAATACAGACACTTAGCGAAAGAAAGCAAGCCATTCTTACGGAGGAGGCTGAAAGCCAAGGCGAGCAAGACCGAATAACAGAGATGATGGAATTTATAGAAAACCACGCAGATCAGAGTCTTGATTACGATGAAGAGTTGGTAAGACTCTTAGTTGAGAAAGCAACTATATTTGAAAACAACGTGGTTGTGAGGTTTAAGTCGGGAATTGAAATAGAAGTATGAATATAACTTGGAGTCAGACCATCAATTAGGAGGTAAATTCTCTTGGTGGGCGGTTTCTTCTTGATTCTCTTGATTCACTCTTTATTGACTTTTTCGACGTATTATAGTATAATAATAAAAAATTGAAATTTGAGGTGAAAAAATGATTAATCTTTCTTGCTAATTTTTAAAGTACATTTAATACAAAGATAAACAGGTGCGTTCTGTTTGTTTTGTTGTACTTATGCAAGAAAGTTATTCTTTTTTCTCTTAATATATACACTTGTGTTATGCTATAATGATTAGCTTAACTACGTATATCTATGAGCTGTAAGAATAATTAATTCTTGCGGCTCTTACTTTTTTATAAATAATTCGAATAAGGAGGATAAATAACATTATGATAAATAAAGACACTTTGCTAACACATGATAATCTCCATATAGAGTCGGATACTGCAGGCGACACTTATATGGAGTGATAACAAGGTCGCCTATTGTTCTGACTTTGTTATTTATACTATTAAATACAGAGGAGGACAAAAATATGTCTTTAATAAATGTTTCAAACCTAACCTTTGCTTATGAAGGTAGCTATGATAATATTTTTGAAAATGTAAGTTTTCAAATTGATACCGACTGGAAATTGGGCTTTACCGGAAGAAACGGAAGAGGAAAGACTACTTTTCTAAACCTTTTGATTGGGAAATACGAATATAATGGAAGTATTTCAGCTAATGTAACTTTTGAATATTTTCCTTATGAGTTGCAAGATCCAGAAGGTTTTACCATAGATATCATAAAGGAAATCAGCCCAAATTCAAAGGATTGGGAAATAATGAAAGAAGTATCCTTGTTGGATATAGATGATGATGTTTTATATAGACAGTTTAATACACTATCAAAAGGTGAGCAGACCAAAGCTTTGCTTGCTGCTATGTTTTTGAAGGAAAATTCATTTCTTCTTATTGATGAGCCTACAAATCATTTGGATGCTGAATGTAGAAAAAAGCTCAGTAGCTACTTTGCAAAAAAGAAAGGATTTATTCTGGTTTCACATGATAGAGATTTTCTAGATAATTGTATTGACCATATTATAGCAATTAACAAAACTAATATTGAAATACAGAGAGGAAACTTTTCTTCATGGTGGAGAAACAAAGAATTACAAGATAGTTTTGAATTGTCAGAAAATGAAAAATTGAAAAAGGATATCTACCGACTTTCGAGTTCAGCAAAACGTACAACTAGATGGTCAGATAGTGTGGAAAGCAGCAAGCATGGAACTACTAATTCAGGGAGTAAATTAGATAAAGGTTATGTTGGACACAAAGCAGCAAAAATGATGAAGCGTGCTAAAAATATAGAATCTAGACAACAAGATATGATTGATGAAAAATCAAAGCTTCTTAAAAATATTGAATCTAATGAAAGCTTAAAAATAGTACCGCTTACTTTCTATGATAAAAAGCTTGTAGAACTTACAGATGTTGCAATTGAATATGATGATAGAATTGTCTGTGAAGGAGTAAGTTTCACTATAGAGCAAGGTGAAAAGATTGCTATTCAAGGAAAGAATGGCAGCGGAAAATCAAGTATATTGAAATTAATTTATGGAGAAGACATCCCCCATAGTGGAATTGTAAGAAAGAATAATAGGTTAATCATTTCGTATATTTCACAAGATACTTCAGATTTAGATGGTAACTTATCTGAGTATGCAGATAAACACTGTATTGACGAGAGTTTATTTAAATCGTTGCTTAGAAAACTTGATTTTTCAAGAGAACAGTTTGAAAAGAATATCGAGGATTTTAGTGGAGGACAGAAGAAAAAGGTATTGCTTGCTAAAAGTTTGTGTGAACGGGCACATTTGTATATTTGGGATGAACCATTGAACTTTATTGATGTCATTTCTCGTATGCAGATTGAGAAGTTGTTAATTGAACATGAACCTACAATTTTGTTTGTTGAGCATGATAGTGCATTTTGTGAAAATGTTGCAACAAAAACAATACAATTGTAAGGGTAGAAATGGCAATTTGAACGGAGGGATTGCATGGTAAATAAAACAGATGCCATTGAGATAATAACATATGCTGAAGAAAATGGAATTAACATTTGGATTGATGGCGGTTGGGGAGTAGATGCGCTATTAGAAGAAGAAACACGAGTACACAACGATATTGATTTATTTGTGGAAGAAGATAACAGTGAAAAGTATATTGAAATATTAAAAGAAAAAGGCTTTGCTGAAGTTACAGAAGCATATACCACTACATCTCACACGGTTTGGAAGGATACTAAAGGTAGGATAATTGATCTTCATATATTTAAATTCAATGAACAAGGATACATTGTTTTTGAAGGAGAAGCATATCCTCCAAAAGTGTTTAGTGGGATAGGAAAAATAGGAGATAAAATCGTCAGATGTATTGATGCTGAAAATCAAGTACTATTTCATCTAGGCTATGAGCATGATGAAAATGATATGCATGATGTAAAACTATTGTGCGAGAGATTTAATATTCCTGTTCCGAGTGAATACAAGTAGCTAACCAATTACAATTTATCGTTGACCGTTCTACCAAACGGGCATATTTGCTCGACTGCATCTACCAAACAGGCAAAAAGTGTGGACTGTATCTACCGAACCAATAGCTTGAAAATGTGCTATTGTTGTAATTAAAAACATACGGTCGAGCCACGTCGAGTGCGTGGTATTGATGTCAAGGGTAAATTGAGCGGTGTGTGGAAAGTCCAGTAATACTGGTACTTTCGGGGTTTGAGGGTGAAAATACGGTGTGCCCCAAACGGCGAAATATCGCTTTGAGGGAACAAGTCCAGAGGGCGGATTTCAAGTGCGAGTGAACGATATTGATGTCGGCACTCGGCGAGTGTACGAGATAGATGTTTTTTGAATTTGGCGGGGTTGTGTGAACGAGTTGGATGTCAGTATAAAAATGTCGTTATTGCAGAAATAAAATAAAATTTGTGGTGAGGGTTTTATAATTTATTTGATTGGAGGAAAAAAGATGATTACATTAGAGCGTATCATGTCAATACCAAAAAGCGATTTACAGGAAGCATCAAAGACTCTTGAAAAAGAGGATATCCCACAGCTTATCGAATGGCTGAGTCTAAAAGATGATAATATTCGATATCAGGTGTTTCTCCTTCTGCAAAACAGGTCTTTACTCTGTGATGATGTTTATACGCATTGGGATATTTTCCGGAACAAACTGAAAAGCGACAATTCTTATCAGAGAAGTATTGGACTAATGCTGATTGCCGAGAACGTAAAATGGGATGCGGAAAACAGGATAGACGATACGATTGATGAATACCTGACACTTCTAAACGATGAAAAGCCCATAACGATACGCCAATGTATTCAAGCGTTGGGCAAAATTGCTTCAGCGAAGCCAAGCCTGAATGATAAAATAGCTTCCAGACTAATTTCCTTTGAACTCATGGCTGTTAAAGAAACCATGCGAAAATCCATACTGTTTGATATCCTGAATGTCCTGCTCATCGTTAGGAAAGAGCATAAAACAGATGAAATAGAAAGCTTTATCTTAAATGCGCTGTCAGGTGAAATATTGGATAAAAAGTCAAAGAAGCAAGTGGAAGCTCTTTATAATGAGGGTGAAACGTATGGAAATCAAGCGATACAGTAAAACGGATGAATCGTTGCTTTTTGATTTGCTTGTTGATGAGGGTGATAATTGGAGTGATTATCACAGGCCGGCTGGCCGTGGTAAATATATCAAGACGCTTGAATCAAGCATCACATATATCGCTTGCACCGACACCCTTGTAAGCGGCTATGTGCGCTGCCGGGAAGATGATGGCTTCGGTGTTTATGTCTACGATTTACTCGTAAGAAAAACACATCGAGGAAAGCAAATCGGCAAAACCCTTATGGAACGGGTGTTCAACGACTTTCCAAATCAGCCAATTTATGTGATGAGCGATGTCGACCCGTATTATGAAAAACTTGGATACCGTAGAGTGGGATCAATATTTGAGGTTAAAGCAAAATGAATTAAGGCACCCTACGTTAAAATTGCGTAGAGTGCCTTGTTTGTTTTTTTACTTGTCCCTTTATATCCACCGTCACGCCGGACTTAAATTCCATCGTGAATTTGTCCTCGCAAACAGTGGTTTTTAATCAGCCGGCGGATGAGGTGCTATTTAAAAAAGCTGCGACAATCAGAATATGCCGTCTTTAATGTATGTTGAGATAAGCTTCGGAAGCATTGCGATAAAGCGCGGGAGCCAGCTGCCCAAAGCATAGCCCGCAAGGCAAATGACAGAAGGCACAACGCCTAAATAATATTTAATCGGGCTTGTGGTGTTGTCGCCTTGGAAGGTGGCGGTGTTTTTGCCTGTTTCTTTTGTGAGCGTAAAGGAATCAATCTTTGTGATGACATCGCCGCCCGACTCGTCTTTTTGGTCCGCAAGTATGTAAGAATCCAAGGTCAGCGAGCCGCCGTCAATGGAAATGCAGCTGAAAGCGCCGCCGACATTTGTCTCTTTGGTGCTGTTCCAGTCTGTGCCGTTCCAGTAATTGCCGTAGCCTTTTTTCTGGACGACAAGCGCGGCGATTTGATCTGTTTTGATGTATGTGCCTTCGCAGAAGCTACGAATTTCATAGCGTTTTGTGCCTGCGGTGCCTGAAAGAACATAAATTGTGCCGTCGTCCGAAACCTTATTGTTATACAATGACTTTGTGCGAAGATATTGGTGGTCATGACCCGACAGGACAACATCGACTCCGCATTTGTCAAAAATTGATGCGGCGGACTTTTGCAGATAAAGAGCGTCAGGCCACTTGCCGTCTTTGCCGAGTGTGTAAGGCGACTTGTGCATTAAAACAATCTTCCAATCCTTTGACGTGCCGTTCATGTCGTTTTCGAGCCATTTAAGTTGCGCGAGCGACATGGAAACAAGATCGTTGGTGTTTAGAACCGCAAAATGCGCGTTGCCGTAATCAAAGGAATAGTTGACGCCGTTTAATGTCTGGACGCTTTCTGTCGTGTCAAGGTTGAACATATTGTTAAACCAGTGCCACACACCGAAGCCATCGTGGTTTCCGGAAACGGGCGCCATCGTGCTTGACATATTAAGCTGCTGAAAAGCCTCGTGGAAAAAGTCCCACTCCTCATTTGTGCTGTCGTTTGTGAAGTCGCCGCAATTAGAATAAAAATCAGCGTCGGGCATCGTCTCAAAAGCGGCGGCAAGCGTCTCGGCGCCTCTTAAGAAGTTTTCATATGAGCTTGCCTGAACATCGGCAATGTTGATGAATTTAACTTTATCGCCGCCGTCGTCCGTTGTAAAGCTGCCGATATCGCTCCACACTTCACCGCCGACTTTGTAGGTGTATGTTTTGCCGGGTGTCAATCCGCTGACAGTGACCTTGTGCATATACGAACCGCTCCATTCGGAGCAGGTAACATCCGAAAAAGTCAGTGTATTACTGACATCGTCGCCGTCGTCAAACACCTTAACCTCACTTGCCGTTTCGTCATCGGTATACCAGCAAAAACCTCTTGATGCGGAGGTGTCGCCGTTTATACTGACTGTAATGCGTTTTGGAATAAGACCGGGATTTGACGCAAACGATGAAAGCGCGGCTGTGGAGCTGATAAGCACAAGGCAAAGCAGCACCGATAATGTCCTCATTATTGATTTTTTCATGCGTAACACCTTTCTTTTCTTTATTTTTAATATTTGGGATAGCTGTCAAAATTTTCGTGCCATAGCTGATGGATAAGGAAAAGCAGCTCGTGCAGATGTGTGAAGACAAGAAACACCGACGAACATAACGCCTTGGACAAATCACGCGAACGCTGCTTCACGTCAAAAGGTTCGGGCTTTTTCATCTCGGCGCTTGCGGGCAAAAGCTCATCCTTGTTGACTTTGTATGTAAGCCGCGCGCAGGTCGCGCGGTGGTCTGTGTATGTGAGACCTTCCTCGTCTGTCAGGCAGATATGACGGATGTTTGAAGGCTCGAAAGCAACGCCGCCGGCGCTTTTATAAAAAACCTTGTCGATTGCCTCGTTGTCCCAAACCTCATCGCCGCAGACATACCGCCCGTTATTGTGAAGCTCCGCCCACACTTCTTTGACGCCGGTGGGTGCGATGAAATTGTTGTATATGTCGTCGGACGTCTGCCTTGAAACCGCCGTGTTGAAATCGCCAATGACAATAAGCGGCCTGTCATGTTCTCGTGAGTTAATAAACTCTGTTACCTGGCGGAAATTGTCTTTGCGCGCATAGACAGAATGTTTGTCCCTGCCCGCGTCGGCATGAAGAACAATGAAGTCGACAAACACTCCGCTTTCAATCTCCGCGACAGTGTAAACAAAGCCTTTTTTAGAAAGTCTGTCGTTGGCGCCGCACAAAACTCCGTAAAGCTTGTCCCAGTTGTTTCTGTCGACATTGTAAATCGGATGCTTTGAAAAGATGTTTAACCCGTCTCCGAGCGGAAGGCTGCCGGAGGTGTATGTCCTGTGCGGGAAAAGAGTCATTTCATCTTCAAGCCCTTGATGAAAGTTAAAATCCTCTTGCACGCCGATCATGTCAAAATCGACTTTGTTTAAAATCTTGCCTATGGCGGAGGACTTTTTAAAGCCTCCGATTTTTTTCGTCCCTTGAAAAGTGCCGATAACCGGTATGCCCGAAACGTTGAAAGACATGACTTTAACACATTTTTCGTCCGCGTCGGCGGAAAAAACAGGCATAGAGCATTTAAAAGTGTCGGCGTCCGCGGCGGCGGAGGAAACGGATTTTTTCACAAATTTCTTATTTTTCACCAAAAGACCCCTTTAAAAAACAAATAAGAGAGTTGACAACCAGACATTGATTTGTTAAGATATATGTTAGCACAATCAAACAAAAAAGTAAAGGTTTTAAGCAAGAATTGAGTCATTTTGAAAGGAAGTAAAGACTTATGAAAAAAGCCGGAATAAAACTTAAAATCATCGCGGCCCTTACAGCGGTCATGATGCTGTGCTCGGCGGCACCGTTTATCACAACAGCCGCCGGAGGGCAAGCGGCGGACACAGACTATGTCATCTCAAACCCATACGAGTCTGTGGACTGGGAAAGCTGGGGTCAGTACAAGGCTAATCTGCACTGCCACACCATCGCAAGCGACGGCAGCAACGATTTTAACGAAATGATTGAAAAGCATTATGAGCTTGGCTATGATGCTCTTTCCATCACAGACCACGGCACGACTGATTACAGCTGGACAGAAGTCAACACTGTGCCGCTTATTTCGGTTATAAGCAAATACAAACAAAAGGATATAAACCTTGTGCCCACGCCGCTGACACAAGAAAGATATGATGAAATCACGACGCTCGGCGAAGATGACAAAATGATGATACGCATACCTTACGGTATAGAAAACAATCCCACATCATTTAACAACGCGCATGTAAACAGCTGGTTTGTTGATTACGGCAACGGCGTTTTGGGCGGCACGAGCGACTACGAAAGGCCGATAAAGGGTGTGCATAAGGCGGGCGGCCTGTCTGTCATAAACCATCCGGGCGAATACACCGGAGCGAAAAAGGAAGCGGATCCCGAGCTTGCTTACAACGAGGATTATACATACAAGATTAATAAGTTCACAAACCTTTTGCTCAAATATGACTCCTGCATAGGCGTGGACATAAACAGCAAGACCGACAGCAGGACGAAAAACGACAGGAAGCTTTGGGATATTCTGATTGCAAACTGTGTTCCCAACGGCAGATCTGTTTTTGCCATTTGCTCAAGTGACGCCCACAACTTCGGCCCTGTGGATTCAGGCTGGACAGTTCATTGCCTTCCGTCCCTGACTGTGGAAAACATTAGGACGAGCATGGAAAACGGCGCGTTTTTCGGCGGCAGCCGCTACATCAAAAACACGAAGGAGCTTGCCGACATTAGCGAGGCGCTTGGCGAAATCATAGGGACGAGCGAATGGACAGTCAGCCGCGACGACGGCATACCCAATCCGAAGGTAACGTCTGTTTCAACATCTGATCAAAACGGCGAAATAAAAATTTCAGCCACCGACGCAAGGCTCATCCGCTGGATAGCCGACGGCAAGCAAATCGCGGCGACGACGACGGAGGACTGTCAAAACGGCAGCGTCACATCCACTCTTTCGCTCGGCGCGCACGCCGATAAGATTGGCAGCTATGTCCGCGCTGAGATTTTCGGCGACGGCGGTGTGCTTTACACGCAGCCGTTCACACTTGAATACGACGGCGCACCGCAGGCAAAAGATTTCAGCCGATTCTTTGACGGCGGCACGCTTGTCTTTTGGTTCAGAGAAGCTCTCATATTCATTTTTAACATTGTCCCGTTTGGATGCTTTTTGTGGAAAGCAATGACAGGCAGCTGGTACAAATTCTGATTTTAACAGCGCAAAGGATGCGCTGTGACTGACAAAACCTTGCCCGGCACACGTTTGACAGCGTGTGCCGGGCGTTTTTTGATTTATTGATTTATGCGGGTCACACCTTAAGCTTGAAGGTTTTAATCTCAAACGGTTTTATTAAAAACTGAACGCTGCTTGAGCCAAAGGGGACAGGGCTGTCGTCTCTTTCGAGCAGATTGCACTCGAAGGCTTCTTTGATTTCTTTAAAGAAGGTGAGCGTAATGTCTGATTCGGCGCCCGTCTTTTCGACAACACGCACAATGAAAGCATCCTCGTCCTCACATCTCTTGACCGCGTCAAGAGTGACGTTGTCGGCTGAAAGAGAGATAAAGGAGCCGTGCGCGGCGCCCTTCGCGCCTGATTCAACCTTTACTGTTTGGAGTGGGTTGTTAAGCTCAAGCCCCCGTGTGAGAGTTTTGGCACAGCGCCAGCCGCCCGCGTGAGGATAAAGCGAATAAGTAAAATAATGATCGCCGAAGTCGGACATCGGATCGGGGTTGAGAGGACCCTTCAGGAGAGTTACGATCATACGGCGCTCGTCTACCTCAAAGCCGTATTTGCAGTCGTTTAAAATACTCAAGCCATAATCTTTTTCGGACATATCTATGAAGTTGTGGGCCGAAACCTCGAATTTTGCTTTGTCATATGGGTTATGCCTGTAATTTGAGTTTTCGATAGTCGCATATGCTATGTCTCTTGTGTAATGGTTTGAGCGTATGCTGACATCAAAGCCGACTTTCAAAAGCTTTTGGCGCTCCTGCCAGTTGATAAAAGTGTCAAAGTCAATTCTGTCCAGATCATTGTATATGATTATATTTTGGCGGACAAATGATTTCAGAATCTTTTTTGAAATTGTGATTGACGTGAAAACGTCGCCACGCTCAATCTTTTCGACAACACCCTTTTCTGTCTCAAATTGAATGTCTACATATGTGGCGACAATGTCCCACGCGTCATATTTGCCGGGCATATCCTCGTATATGCGAAATACATTTCCCTTGCCCTCAAGATTTTCGCGCCCGTTTGCTTTGTCAAAGATTGATGTAAGCTCGGCGCTTTCGTCAAAGACAAGCTTGAAACGGTCGTTTTCGATGACATTGCCGGTGAGCGGGCAAGGCTCGGAAACGGGAGAAGGCTTTTTGAAAAACACCTTGAATCCGACGGCGGGAACGTCGCTTGCGATGAATACGAGGAACTTTTTGCCGCTCAAATCGGTATAGCTTTGGACGGGGATTGATTTGCCGTCGCTGTCAAAAATCGCGGCGTTCTCAAACGGCAGCTTCACCGCGGATGTCGCCGCGGCTCCAAGCGAGTTAAAGACAGCAAAAGGCTCACCCGCAATGCCGCCGCCGGCCGTATTAGCCGTGATTACGGAGAGCGCGCCGTCGCGGACATCCTCTCCGATTGCCGTTATCTTGCCGTAAATCTCTAAAAGGTCTGAAAACACTTCCGTGATGTGTGAGCCGGGCAGCGAGTCGTGGAACTGGTTTGTAAGAATCATCCTCCAGCCCTCATTAAGCTTTTCGAGCGGATATTCAAAGCCGTAGTCAGTGGCTATCGCGCTGTAAATCTCCGCCTCACGGTAAAGGTTCTCCGAATATCGGTTGAGCTTTTTCAAAATTGCCTTTGTGGTGTGGACACCGCGATGCTCCTCAAGATAAAGCTCGTCCTTCCAGACGGGGATGTTTTTGTCTGTCGCCTTTGACTTCATCCTGCAAAGCGAATCCTCAATTTTGCTTGTCTGTGTCTCAGGCAGGCCGGGAAATCGTTTATATCTTTTGACATATTCGAGCATTTCGGTGTCAACGCCGCCGCCGCCGTCGCCCCAGCCGTAGCAATACATTGACTCTCCGATAGTCGTTTTGTCAGTATATTTTTGCCAATTAACCTTTAGGGAATCCGCCTCCATCGTGCCTATAAAATGTGTCGGCGGGACAATTGCGAAAACGCGTGAGCCGTCGGGACCCTCCCACCAGAAGGTGTTGTATTGCCATGGGTTTGTGTCGTTCCAAATCCCCATTTTATGAGTGACAAAATATTCAATGCCCGCTTTTTTAAGTATCTGCGGCATGGCGTAGCCGTTGCCGAAAACATCAGGCAGCCAGCAGGTTTTAGGCGTGATGCCGAAATTTTCCTCGGCATAGCGTATGCCGTGAAGAAGCTGCCGCGTGAAAGACTCGCCGGAAATAAGGTTGCAGTCAGGCTCGACCCACATTCCGCCGATATACTCCCAGCGCCCCTCGCTTATCCTCTCCTTAACCTGCTCGAAAAGAACGGGATATTTGTTTTTCATCTCCTCGTATGTCACCGCTTGACTTTGTGAAAAAATGAAATCGGGGTACTGCTCCATAAGGCGCAGCATTGTGGAATGCGTCCTGCCGAGCTTGCGGACATACTCCTTGTATCCCCACATAAAAACGATATCAAGATGTGAGTTGCCAATGAGCGAAAGGCGGCCGATTGACGCGTAGTTTTTGTTGTCATATACCTTTTCTTTCAAAACCGTCTGACATTTTTTAAGCTCCGATTTAAATTCATCGCCGGAGAGGTCAAAATTGACATATGTGAACGCCTCTTTTAAAGCCGCTCTGATAAGCTCTGAAAGTGAGCTGTCAAGCACGGGCATAAACAGCGCGTTAAAAACGGCTTTAAGATCCCAATAAACCTCCTCGATATCGGTGTCAACGGCGCCGATAAAAGAGCATTCAAGGCGCTTGTCAGACGATTCGTTAGAGTGCCAGGCAAAGCACGACTCGACGTCAATATCATAACGCTCGCCGCCCTCGGCGCATGGCGTGAGAAGAACGCTGTTGCGAAACGGATCCATTCCCTGATAAGGAACGCCGTTTAAGGACACGAGCGAGTCTCCGCCGAAATAGATGTTCAGCGTTACTTTTTTGCCCTTGAATCGGTCGGGCATTGAAACAGAATTTTTAAAAAAGGCGCTTAGCCCGCTGCCGCCCCAGTTATCCCCGACATCAATTTCTTTCCAGCCGTCATAAAGATATTCATATTCGCCTATGTTTTTATGAACGCATTCGCGCATCTTCCACGGCTTCAAAAACTCAATATCTGTAAAAACTCTTTTTTTCAGCTCTTTCAGCTTTATGTTCACGAGGTCGTCAAAGGAAAAAATGCCCCTTTGCTTGCCCTTTACGGCATCGCGCCAGTCGTTGACGTGCGCCTCCATAGCGTCGATTGAAGATATGGCTTTGATTTCTTTTTCTGTCATTAACGTCTTCCTTTCTGATGTTTTAAAGTGAATTAAGGTCATAAGGTGTCTGCTGATATACAAAATAGTTAAGCCAGTTGGAAAAAAGCAGGCTGCCTGTCCCGCGCCACCTCATGACAGGCGGCTTTGTCGGGTCGTCGTCTTTAAAATAGTTATAAGGCACATTGATGTGCATTCCCTTTGCGCGGTCGCGGAAATATTCGCGCGCGAGCGTGTCGCGGTCATACTCGGAATGACCGGTGATGAAAAACTTGCGGCATGTCATATCAGATATGGCGTGAACACCTGCCATGTCGGAATAAGACAAAAGCTGCAAATCCTTTATAAGCGCGATATCGCTGCGGCGCGTCTCGGTGTGGCGCGAGTGAGGAACAAAAAACTCATCGTCAAATCCACGCAGCAGCGGATGAAAAAGATCAAGCGGGCGATGGGGGAACACGCCGAAAATCTTTTCACCCGTCTCATATTTGGGCACGCCGTAAAAATAATACAAAGCGGCCTGCGCGCCCCAGCAGATGTTGAACAGCGAGTAGACATTTGTCTCGCTCCATCTAAAAATTTTGCACAGCTCGTCCCAATAGTCAACATCCTCAAACCTCAAAAGCTCGACAGGCGCGCCGGTGACAATCATCCCGTCAAAGCGTTCTCCCTTGACTTCGTCGAATGTCTTGTAAAATGAAAGCATATGCTCGGCGGGAGCGTTTTTTGACTTGTGCGTCGCCGTTTGAAGCAGCTCAATCTCCACCTGAAGCGGAGAGTTCCCGAGCAGGCGCAAAAGCTGTGTTTCAGTTTCTATTTTTGTGGGCATCAGGTTCAAAATGAGAATTTTAAGCGGACGTATGTCTTGGGAGACGGCTCTTTCCTCCGTCATTACGAATATATTTTCGTCCTCAAGCGTTTTATGCGCAGGTAGCAATGTGTCAATCTTGATAGGCATTGTTTGCCGCCTTTCCTTATAATACAACGATTACATTTTAACAATATATTCGGATTAAATCAAGTGTTTTTCAGCCATAAAGAACAGATAAAGAACAAACAAAAACAGTTTGGCGCCAGAGCCTTGAAAGAAAGACGGAAAAAGCGGACGCCCGCACGGACGCCCGCCTTAAAACATGAGATATTGTTATTCCAAAAGAGCGTTGATGGAATTAACAACGTTGTCAAGATCGGCCTTTACTATCAGCATGGATATGTCAACCTCGGACGTCGTTATCATGCGGATATCGGCGTTAACGGAGGCCGCCGCCCTAAACACTGCCGCCGCGACGCCGGGAAAGCCCTTCATGTCGTCGCTGAAAACGGCGACCTTGCAGTTGCCGCTGCTGACGCTTATTTTAAGATCGGGATTTATCTTCCGAAGCCCCGCCGCGATTTCAAGAATCCCGCCGAAATCATCGCCGCCCACCGTAAACGAAAGGCTTGAATGAGCGCCGTTCGGCGGCGTTTGTGAAATCATATCAACATCGATTCCTGCCTTTGAAATCTTTTCAAAGATGTCTGATATGACGTCAATGTTTGCGGGTGAATCGTGCAGGGAAATAAGCGTGATGTCTTCTGTTAACGTCAACTTTCCTTTTATCTTCATTTTTATTTTACACCTCCGACTGTTTATCTTCAATCAAATCCGCCATCGTGTAAAGCCCCGGACGCTTTCCGCAAAGCCACAAAGCGGCGTTGATTGCGCCCTCCGCGAAAAGCTTTTTGCTGCCCGCGGCGTGGCTAAGTGTTATAACCTCGTCTGTGCCGGCAAAAATCACATCATGCTCCCCGACAATTGTGCCACCGCGCACCGCGTGTATGCCTATCTCGTTTTTAGGGCGTTTTTCGTGTCTTTCGTGACGGTTGTATTCATATGAAGGCTTTTCGTCAAGCACAGCGGAAATTGAGTCGGCAAGCATGAGCGCCGTTCCGCTCGGGGAGTCTATCTTTTGGCGGTGATGCTTTTCGACAATCTCAATATCGTATCTGTCGCCGAGAACCTTTGCCGCGGCTTTGGCAAGCTCTGACAAAAGATTCACTCCAAGAGACATATTTGCGCTGAAAAAAATCGGAATACGCGCCGAGGAGCGCGTTATGATTTCTTTTTGCAAATCGTCCAGACCCGTTGTCGCGATTACAGCCGGAACACCCGACAAAACCGCATGCTCAAGAACACCGATAAGAGCGCAGGGATGCGAAAAGTCAATTATAACGTCTGCGCCGCCGTTGTATTCGGACAGCGAGCAAAAAACAGGAAAGTCGGCTTGCAGCTGAGCAGTGTCGACGCCCGCGGCTATACGGCAATCGGAGCGGCCGCAGACCTGCTCGGTGATGACTCTGCCCATTTGACCGAAACAGCCGTTTAAAATGATGTCCTTCATATTATCAGTCCTTGAAGATATTGGCTTTTAGAAAAGAGTGCGGGAGTGGAGGCAGGCGGCGAAAGCGCCGCTCGCTTCTAAACCAGCCCGTGCAGAGCCAGTGTGTTCCTCAGCTTTTCTCTCTTGGCGGGCGGCAGGGGAGCCAAAGGCATGCGGCACGCGCCGACGCCGATACCCATCATGACCATCGCTTCTTTGATTGGAGCGGGATTTACGTCAACAAACAGGTCGTTGCACAAATCAAGCCATTTAAGCTGGAGCGCGGCGCTGCCCGCTGTGTCGCCGTTGAGATACAGCGCGGCGATGTCGTGTGTGACGCGCGGACAGATGTTTGATAGAACGGAGATGACGCCCTTTCCGCCCAACGACATTATGGCTGTTATTTGGTCGTCGTTGCCCGAATAAACTGAAAGGTCGTCGCCGCACAGCGCAATAGTCTGGGCGATGGAGGATATGTCGCCGCCGGCCTCCTTGACCGCGACAATTTTTTTGTTGCGTGAAAGCTCATAATATGTCCGGGGAAGTATGTTCATACCTGTCCTGCTCGGCACGTTGTAGAGAATTATGGGCACGCTGACATTTTCGGCTATGCGGTTGTAGTGGAGGACAAGCCCCTCCTGCGACGTCTTGTTGTAATAAGGCGTCACCATCAAAAGACCGTCAACGCCCGCCTTTTCAGCTTCGTTTGAGAGCGTGATGCCGTAGGCGGTGTCGTTGCTGCCTGTCCCCGCAATGACGGGAACGCGGCGGTTTGTGTAATCGACACAGAACTTAATTGCCTCTGAATGCTCATCGTGCGACAAGGTGGAGCCTTCGCCTGTCGTGCCGCAGATAATAATTGCGTCTGTGCCGTTTTCGATCTGGTTATCAATCAGTTTGCCCAGCAAGTCAAAATTAATTTTGTTGTTTTCGTCAAACGGGGTGACGATGGCGACGCCGGCGCCTGTAAAAATTATCTTCTTCAATTAAACCGTTCCTTTCCGGTGAAAGTTGTCTGAAAAACCATTGATTAAAATTATTTGTCCATATATCCCTGTGCGCAAAGCTGCTCGGCAAGCAAAACCGCTCCGCCCGCCGCTCCGCGCAGGGTGTTGTGAGACAGGCAGACAAATTTGTAATCATACTGCGTGTCCTCGCGCAGGCGGCCGATTGAAACAGCCATGCCCCCCTCAAGGTCGCGGTGCAGCTTTGTCTGCGGCATGTTTTCCTCCTCAAAGTAGTGAAGGAATTGAGCGGGTGCGCTCGGCAGGCGCATCTTTTGAGGATAGCCTTGGAAATCCTTCCATGTCTTTAAAATTTCTTCTTTTGAAGGCTTATTTTTAAAACGAACGAAAACAGCGCCGAGGTGACCGTCTGAAACAGGCACTCTGATACACTGCGCCGTAAAGCTTGGGGACGGCGATGAAACAATCACTCCGTCTTTGATGTCGCCCCAAAGCTTGAGCGGCTCTTTTTCGCTTTTTTCTTCTTCGCCGCCAATAAAGGGAATGACATTGTCCAGCATTTCAGGCCATGTTTCAAAGGTTTTGCCGGCGCCTGATATCGCCTGATATGTGCAGACAAGAACATCTTCGACGACAAAGGATGAAAGCGGGAACAAGGCGGGGACATAGCTTTGCAGAGAGCAGTTTGACTTGACGGCAATAAAGCCGCGTTTTGTGCCGAGACGTTTTCGCTGAAAGGGGATAACATCGGCGTGATAATGGTTAAGCTCCGGTACAATCATCGGCACGTCGGGCGTGAAGCGATGAGCGCTGTTGTTTGAAACAACAGGGCATTCGGCTTTCGCGTAAGCCTCCTCAAGCGCCTTTATATCGTCTTTTTTCATGTCCACGGCGCAAAAAACAAAATCAACCGACGGCGCAATCTTGTCGATGTCGTCTGTCGCGCTCAGGACAACAAGGTCCGCCATGGACTCGGGAATCGGTTTGTTTATGCACCAGCGCGAACCGGTGGCGTCCCTGTATGTTTTCCCCGCGGAGCGCGGGCTTGCGGCGACTGCCGCGACGTTGAACCACGGGTGATTTTCGAGCAGAGACGCGAAACGCTGACCGACCATCCCCGTAGCTCCGATAATTGCGACATTGTACTTTTTCATTATACGTCATTCCTTTCAGCAAGAAACATAAAAAGCTATTGTATTGAAACATCTTTTGCCATATAATAGATGAGGTGATTTTAAAAAAATCACAAAAAAACAAAAAGAGATTATCTGATATCATATCACAACGGGCATAAATATGTCAAATAAAATGTAAAAAAAACAAAGGAAAATGATGCAAACGCGCCGATGCGATTCAACGCGGCGTTATTGCGGATGTCTTTTCCGGAAAGGCATGTCGGCAACTTGAAAAAAAGCGATTTTTATTATGATCTCCCGCGGGAGCTTATAGCCCAGCATCCCGTGAAAAGGCGCGACTGCTCAAGATTGATGGCTCTTGACAAGACGACGGGCGGAATAAGCCACATGATGTTCAGCGATATCACCGAGCTTTTGAGGGAGGGCGACTGCCTTATCCTGAACGACACAAAAGTCCTGCCGTCAAGACTTATCGGCACAAAGGAAGGGACGGGCGCAAAGGTTGAGTTTTTGCTCCTGAACCAAAAAGGCGCCGACATATGGGAGGCTGTCGCCGGACCGGGAAAAAGGGCAAAGATCGGCTCAAGGTTTACATTTGGCGGCGGCGCGGCGTCGTGCGAGGTGGCGAGGCTGCTTGATAACGGAAACAGACTTTTAAGGTTTTTGTTTGACGGCGACTTTTTTGAGCTTCTTGACAAAATCGGCGAAATGCCGCTGCCTCATTATATAACAGAAAAGCTTCAAGACAGGGAGCGCTACCAGACGGTGTTCGCGCGCGACCCCGGAAGCGCCGCCGCTCCGACGGCGGGACTTCATTTCACACCGGAGCTGCTCGAAAAGATACGCGGCAAAGGCGTTGAAACAGGCTTTATCACGCTTCATGTCGGGCTTGGGACGTTTCGCCCCGTTAAGACTGACGACATATCGGAGCATCATATGCATTCGGAGCATTACCACATCCCGAAGCGGACAGCCGACGCCGTCAACCGCGCAAAGCGGGGAGGGGGCAGGGTGATTGCCGTGGGCACAACTTGCTGCCGCGCGCTTGAGTCGGTTTGCCGCGACAAAGGATCTGTTTGCGAATATGACGCGTGGACAGACATTTTTATATATCCGGGATACAGCTTCAAATGTGCGGACGCACTTATCACAAACTTTCACCTGCCCGAAAGCACGCTGATAATGCTTGTGAGCGCCTTTTGCGGCCACGAAAACACAATGCGGGCATATGCGGAGGCAATCAACGAGGGTTATCGCTTTTTTTCCTTTGGCGACGCGATGTTTATATCCGATTAAACCGAGTAAATCGGTAAACAGCTAAAAAGGGTAAAATGGCAAAAGGTGAGGCGGTAAAACGGGCGGAAAGGACATTAAATAAATATGCTCAAAATAATCAAAAAAGACGGGAACGCAAGGCTTTGCGAATTTGAAACAGCGGGCGGAACGGTGCCCACTCCCGCGTTTCAAAATGTCGCGACGTGCGCCGCGATTAAGGGGGCGCTTTCCGCTTTTGACCTTAAAGAAATCGGGTGCAGGCAGATGCTTTGCAACGCGTACCACCTCCATGTCCGCCCGGGGGACGAGATTATTAAGGACATGGGCGGTCTGCGGCGGTTTACAGGCTGGGACGGACCGATTCTTACGGACAGCGGCGGTTTTCAGGTTTTCTCCCTTGCCAAATTGAGGAGGATAAGGGAGGAAGGCGTTTATTTTAATTCGCACGTCGACGGCAGGCACATTTTTATGGGACCGGAAGAAAGCATGAGGATACAGTCAAACCTCGCGTCAGACATAGCCATGGCGTTTGATGAATGCGTCTCCAACCCGTCAGAGTTTGAATATGTAAAAAAGTCATGCGAAAGAACGGTGCGCTGGCTTTACAGATGCCGCGACGAGCATGAGCGCCTGAACTCGCTCTACGACACAATTAACAAAAAACAAATGCTTTTCGGAATTAACCAGGGAGGCACATACGATGAGCTGCGGATAGAAAATATGAAAATCATAGCGCAGGCGGAGCTTGACGGCTACGCTATAGGGGGACTTGCCGTCGGGGAGACAAAGGAGGAGATGTACAGAGTGATAAGCGCCGTCACGCCTTATATGCCTTCGGAAAAGCCGCGTTACCTTATGGGCGTCGGCACACCGGGAAACATAATCGAGGCTGTCGGGATGGGGATTGACCTTTTTGACTGCGTCATGCCGAGCCGCAACGCAAGGCACGGTCATCTCTTCACAATGGAGGGGATAATCAACTTAAACAACGCAAAATATATGCTTGACACGCGCCCTGTCTGCTCACAGTGCGAATGCCCGACGTGCAGCCGCCATTCAAGGGCGTATATCCACCATCTTTTTAAAGCAAAGGAGATGCTTGCGATGCGCCTTTGCGTCGTCCATAACCTTTATTTTTATAATACTCTGATGGATAAAATCCGTGACAGCATCGGCAAAGGGCGGTTCACTGAATTCAAAGAAAAATATGCGGAATCGCTCGACAAGAGGATTTGACATTTTGTGTTAAAAGCAAAGGCGGCGGGGAAATTCCCGCCGCCGTCTTTTTTAAGGCAACACCGCACAATGATTGTTGCCTTAAGCAGCCGGCTGATTCGCGCGGCTTTTTATGTATTTGACAACCGAAAAACCAAAGTCCTTAATCACTCTGAAAATCGAATAGTCCGAGATGCTTGATTTTTGCGCACAATTTTCAGCGGTCATCGGCACAATGGAATCGTCCTCCTTGACATAAGTCATAAACTGCGGATAGTCAGAGTTGCTGCCGACAAACACCTGACTGTCTGAATAAAGAATGTATTCCGACAGCCTGTCGTAGTCGTTGCAGGAAAGATGGTGGAGCAGACCGCGAACAAACCATGTGCGCTCCGGAAATTTGCAGGCCGACGCGTCTATTTGCTTGTCGGGAGAGATAAAGTCATAATCATGCCGCGCGCTTTGAACGTAGTCCTCACCGAAAGAACCCTCAAACGAAGCGCATTTCGCGCCGAAGCTTGAGCTGCGTGTGTCTATGGCGGAATCGCTCATCAAGTCCCAGCTCTCAACACACGGGATGATTTGAAAGCCGTATTTTGATATGATTCCGAGCTTTATATCCCTTTCGACAATTCCCTCAACAAGCTCAAATGATTTTTTGCGAACATTTTCGTTGTAGTTGTCTATCGTCTCGATAAGCTTTGAATACTTTTCGTCGCCGCCGAGCAAATCAGCCTTTGCCTTATCATATAAATCGGCGGGTATAATGCTCCAAAGCCCGGGCATCGTCACGAAAGTGTCAAGAAACGCCTCTGAATAAATTCTGTCGCCTTGACTTGCGAAAAACTTTTTTAAAAACAAGCCCGCTCCGTCAAGCACCTTTGTTTTATAAAGCAGATTTATAAAAGACTTGATAAAAAGGCTCTGCTCGTCGTCGCCAAGCATTGCGTCGACATATCTTGCAACGGCAAGTCCGTTGACTTCAACCATCTTTGCAAAAGGCTCACCGCAGGAAACAGTGCCGCCAAATGCCGCCGCCGAAAAAAGAACACCCTCAAGCCTGTCGTACCCAAACTGAGCTATGTATGCCAAAGTCACAACGGAGCCCATGCTGAAGCCTATAAGGTTTACTTTTTCGTGTGCCGTGCTTTCGCAAACTCTGCTTATGAATTTGTCCAGCTGCCTTGCTATGAGCATCGGGTCGACGCGCCAGTCGTAATAAAAGGTGGAGTATTTAATATCCTTATGAGCTGGGGATTGATTTATGTAAGCCGTGCGGTAATCCCATTCGATTCCCGTGCCGTCAATCGGTGTCCCGTCGGCATTGCAGGCGGCACCGTCAAAAAGCACGTGAACAGGCGGTATGAGCGCGTCGCCAAGGTATCTGCGGTTGAGAGTCACGATGTATTTCCCGATGCTGCCAAAAACCTTTTCGTTTATGACGGCGGATTTGATGTCGTCGGCTGACGGCGGAAAGACGACCCTTTGGTCTTCTGTGCCGATGCCCCCGTAAATGTTCTTTGTGTTTATACCCTGCACATAGATTGTGGGCGCAAAGCCGCAATCACAGCCGCCCGGCTTTGGTTCGGCGGCGAACGCAACAAACGGAACGGCAAACAAGACAATAAGCGCGGTCAAAAGCAACGAAACAACCTTTTTCATAGCAGCTTTCATAATATCATCCTTTCTGTCGTTATCAAAAATCGAGTTTTAAACAAAAGCGTGTTTCAGGCAGCCAAAGGACAGCCGCAAGCAAAACGCGGCGTTTTCATCGCCGCGGCATTTGATAAGGCGGCGGGCAATGAAGCTGCCTGTGTTTTGTTTTTATCGCGGAGCGTCCCGCGCACACCTCTATGACTGTTGTTTTACCGCTCGACAATCAAAACAGCAAGCATAATTGTCAGCACGGCAACCACGCCCCAAAGCTTTTCGGCTCTTTCGCTTTCGCTTTCATAAAACATTGCATCAGCCCCGTGGTATTATGCCGCGGCGGGATTAGTTTATGTGCCGTTATGCCGTTTTGATGCCAAGTTCCGCACACTTACGCGCGTGGTCACGGTATGACTCGGAATAATGATAATTTCCAAGGCTGTCTGTCACGAAATAATAGTAGCCTGTTTCGGCCGGATAAAGCGCCGCCCTGATGGCAGCGGCGCCCGGATTGCATATGGGGCCGGCGGGAAGTCCGCCGAATTTATATGTGTTGTAAAGCGACGAAACCCGCTCATAAAGCTTGTCGTAATCGTCCGGCGGTTCTTCGCTTGCCGTTTGAGAATTGTCCGTGACAGCTTCCGCGCGGCGCAGATATGGCATGATGTGATCGCGAATATAAAAAAACGTGGCGTCGCACTGGAGCATATTGAGGTATCCTGTGCTTTTCAGGCGGTTGTGGAGGACTGACGAAACATTTTTCATCTCCGACTCATCGCTTGCCTCTGTTTGGATTATAGATGCGATGATAATAATTTCATCCATGCTGAATCCAAGCTCGTCGGCGCGGGCATAAAAATCATCCGAAAGCTTTGAAGATATATTGTCAAGAAATCTCTTGATGGCTCTTTGCGGTGATTCGCCGATATAAAAGTCATATGTGTCGGGAAAAAGATAGCCCTCAAGGGCAAACACCCTGTCCGTCATGTTTGCTATGGCGGCTGTGAATTCGTTTTCAGTTTCGGCAGAGTTGACGGCGTTTATAAAGTCGTCTTTTGAGCAGACGTTGTTTTTTTCAAGCAGCTTGCCGATATCGGAGACAGTCACGCCTTCGGGGAAGGTCACACGGACTGAAACAGGCTCCGCGATATTTTCTCCGCCGCCGCCGCATCCGCCAAGGCAGCAGACAGAAAAAACAAGCGTCAAAAACGACAAAAAATTTTTCAATCCGACTTTCATTGCTTTAACTCCAAAAACTTTCATACCTTTATTTTATCATAACCGTGCATTTTTACAAGCATTATTTCAAAACTATTGTCGAGGTGATAAAAATGTACGGAAAGAAAAAGAAAAAGGGAGGATTCCCTAAGAACACGAAGCAAAAAAAGCCGATGTATGACAGCTTGCTCCATCTTTGGGAAACCTCCATTGATAACGACGTGAACGACATTTTGGGCAGCTACACAGGCAGACCGAAAGACGGCGGCGTCCCCGATCAGGACGAGGACGACTTGTAATCAGAGCAAGAACGGCTTGAAATCGGCACAAGGGCGGCTTGTAATTAAGGTGAGAACGGCTTGTAATTCTTTATTGCATTTGTGTAAAAAATGTAATATAATGGACGCGATGTTATTGTAAAGGAGCGTCTGTTTATGAGCGAAATTTTTCAAGGTATCCCAAGGATAAATTTTGAGGGCAAAAAAAGCAAGAACCCTTTGTCTTTCAAGTTTTATGACGCGGAAAAGATAGTCCGCGGCAAGCCGATGCGCGAGCATCTGCCGTTTGCCATGGCGTGGTGGCACAATATGTGCGCGGAAGGCGCCGATATGTTCGGAGCCGGCACAGCCGACAAAAGCTTCGGCGCCTCTCACGGCACAATGGAACATGCTTTCAAAAAGGCTGACGCCGCCTTTGAGTTTATGGACAAACTCGGCATTGAATATTTTTGCTTTCACGACGCCGACCTTGTGCCGGAGGCGGACAGCATTTCAAAAACAAACAAAAGACTTGATGAAATCACTGACTATATCAAAACAAAGATGCAGAGCAGCGGGAAAAAGCTCCTGTGGGGGACCGCCAATCTTTTCACAAATCCGCGCTTTATGAACGGTGCGGGCAGCAGCAATTCGGCGGATGTTTTTTGCTTTGCGGCGGCGCAGATAAAAAAAGCGATTGATATCACTGTGAAGCTCGGCGGCAGAGGCTATGTTTTTTGGGGCGGCAGGGAAGGATATGAGACACTGCTCAACACCGATATGAGGTTTGAGCTGGAAAACATCGCGTCGCTCATGCACATGGCTGTGGATTACGGCAGGAGCATCGGCTTTGACGGGGATTTTTATATCGAGCCGAAGCCAAAAGAGCCGATGAAGCACCAGTATGACTATGATGTCTCGACGGCAATCGGTTTTTTAAGGCAATTCGGGCTTGATAAAGATTTCAAGATAAACATAGAGGCAAATCACGCGACGCTTGCAGGTCATACCTTCAGCCACGAGCTAAGGGTTGCGGCGATTAATGACATGCTGGGCAGCATTGACGCCAACCAAGGCGATTTGCTCCTCGGCTGGGACACCGACGAATTTCCGTTTGATGTTTATGAAACGACAATGTGTATGTATGAGGTTTTGAAGGTCGGCGGACTTAAAAACGGAGGGCTTAACTTCGACGCAAAAACACGCCGCTCAAGCCGCACCTTTGAGGACATGTTTCACGCCTATATACTCGGCATGGATGCCTATGCATTGGGTCTTATAAAGGCGTCGGCGCTCATTGAGGACGGCAGGATTGACAGCTTTATAAAAGAGCGTTACGCAAGCTATCAAAGCGGAATAGGGGCAAAAATCCGAAACAAAGAGGCGACTCTTTCGATGCTTGCCGAACACGCCGAAAAGCTTGGAAGTCCGAAGCTTCCGTCCTCCGGCGGTCAGGAATACCTTGAAGGCATTGTCAACTCTGTTTTGTTCGGCTAAGAGTGCCGCGGACAATTTTTAATGCCGAGGATTAAGGGGATTAACATGAAATATCTTATAGGTGCGGACATCGGCACGTCAGGCACGAAAACTGTCTTATTCACATCCGACGGTGCGCCGATAGCTTCAAAAACAATAGAATACCCTCTTTACCAGCCGCAAAACGGATGGGCGGAGCAGGACCCGGACGACTGGTGGAGAGCCGTCGCGGAGGGGCTGAAATTTGTCGTCGGCAAGTCAGGATGCAATCCGAAAGACATAGCGGGCATCGGGCTTTCCGGTCAGATGCACGGACTTGTCATGCTCGACAAATCAGGCGCGGTCTTGTGCAAATCAATTATTTGGTGCGATCAGCGCACATCGAAGCAGTGCGCCGAGCTTGACAGCCTTGTCGGCAGGGAGCGCATGATAAGCATAACGTGCAGTCCGCCAATGACGGGATTCACAGCGTCAAAAATACTTTGGGTGCGTGAAAACGAGCCGGAAACATACGACAAGTGCGCACACATCCTGCTTCCCAAGGACTACATACGCTACAAGCTCACGGGCGAGTTTGCCACAGAGGTTTCAGACGCGTCGGGTATGCAGCTTATGGATATAGGCGAAAGGCGCTGGTCAAAAGAGCTGCTTTCAATCCTTGAGATAGACGAGGGAATGCTTGCGCAAATTTATGAGTCACCCGACATAACAGGCGAGGTTTCGCGCGAAGCGGCGCGCGTGACGGGGCTTTGCGCGGGGACGCCGGTCGTCGGAGGCGCGGGGGACAATGCCGCCGCCGCTGTCGGAACAGGCGTCGTCGCGGCGGGCAGCGCTTTTACAACAATCGGCTCGTCGGCTGTGATATATGCCGTTTCCGATGTTCTGAAGGTGGATAAAAAGGGCAGAGTTCACAGCCTTTGCGCCTCCGTTCCGGGGAAATGGACTGTTATGAGCTGCACGCAGGGCGCGGGAGTTTCGCTTAAATGGCTGCGTGACAACTGCTGCGCGGAGGAGACCGCAAAGGCCGCCAAATTAAACACCGACAGTTATTATCTGATGGATAAGCTTGCCGAAAGCGTGCCTGTCGGCAGCGGCAAGCTGCTTTTTCTGCCTTATTTGATGGGCGAGCGTTCGCCGCATCCCGACCCTGATTGCCGCGGCGTTTTCTTTGGACTTTCGGCAAGCCACACAAGGGCGAACCTCATACGCGCGGTGCTTGAGGGAGTGGCGTTTTCACAGCGCGAATGCTTAGATGTTTTTCGCGGTATGGGCGTCCCGGTAAACGACATGACGCTCACGGGCGGCGGCGGCAAAAGCGCGCTGTGGAGACAAATGCTGTCAGACCTTTACGGCTGCCCTGTCAAGGTGCTTGAATCGGACGAGGGCGCGGCTCTCGGCGCGGCGCTTTTGGCCGCTGTCGGCACAGGTGTTTACAAAAATCTTGACGAGGCTTGTTCCGCCGCGGTCAAAAAGAAAAAAGCCGCCGTTCCGTCAAAAGAGCGCTCGGCGGAGTATGAACCTTATTTTAAACTTTACAAAAAGCTTTACCGCAGCCTTTTTGACGACTTTAAGGCTCTTTCGACAATATGAGGAGGCGGCAATTCTGATGCTTGATAAAAGGTGCTTTCTTTGCATGCTTTCAAACAGGAAGCTAACCTCAACGGCGGAGCGCCTATGAAACCTGTAGGACTTTATATCCACTTCCCGTTTTGCGCCGCGAAATGCCCTTACTGCGATTTTTATTCCATTGTCTCCGACGAGGCGGCAAAATCACTTTATTCCGACGCTGTCGTGAAAGCATTTATCGGGATGAAAAACAAATATAAGCTGTCGTTCGACACAATATATTTCGGCGGCGGCACACCGTCTGCCGCCGGAACGGAAAACATAAGAAAAATCGCCGAATGCGTTATGTCTGAAAACGGCTGTCAAGACGTCTCGGAATTCACTGTCGAGTGCAACCCGTCCTTCGTTGAGCCGGGATTTTTTGAAGTTTTGGCAAAGTGCGGCGTAAACAGAGTTTCGATAGGTCTTCAATCGGCAATTGACGGCGAGCGTGCGGCGCTGGGCAGGAGCGGTTCGGCGTCGGACGTTCTTTGCGCTGTTGCCGAAGCACAGAAAGCGGGCATAACAAACATTTCGCTTGATTTGATGCTCGGCATACCGGGTCAAACGCTGAAAAGCCTTGAGAAAAGCGTCAATTTCTGCGGATTTTCCGGCGCGACGCATATAAGCGCCTACCTTTTGAAAATAGAAAAAGGTACGCCGTTTTTTGAAATGCGTGACAAGCTTTTGCTCCCCGATGAGGACGAGTGCGCCGAAATTTATTTGTCGGCGTGCGAAATGCTTGAAGAAAAAGGATTTCACCAATATGAAATATCAAACTTCGCGAGGCAGGGCGCCGAAGGGCGGCATAACCTCAAATACTGGAACTGCGACGAATATCTCGGCATAGGCCCCTCCGCGCATTCATTTTTAAACGGCAGTCGTTTTTATTTTGAGCGCTGCGTCAGCGCCTTTACAGACGGCGCCGCGCCCGTGCCCGACGGTGCGGGCGGAGACTTTTCGGAATACGCGATGCTTCGGCTAAGGCTTTCGGACGGTCTGCGCGCAAAGGATGTAATCGACAGGTTTGGCTTTGCCGTCCCGAAGGAAATAGAAAAAGCCGCAAAGCGGCTTTGCGGCTTAGGGCTTGTTGAAAGTGACAGTTGCAAAACGCGCCTTACAAGACGCGGGTTTATTGTTTCAAACATGGTTATATCGGAGCTGCTGGCCGACCTTTAAGCGTGACCGCCGTGAATCAAATGCGGTATACGCCTGATTCAAGAGCGGCGTATTCAACGTCAAGAACGCGGAAATAATCAGTCACCGGCTCTTTAAAAACGAGATAGTCCCTGACAGAATAATCCTCAAGCTTTATTGTGCGGACTTTATATGAGTTTTTGTTGCATATGTAGAGAACGTCGTCATATTTGCTGACGCTCACGGGATAAGAAAAGGCGGAGACCGAACCGCCGCCGATTCGCAAAAGCACCCTGCCTTCGTTGGGGGAATAGCATATTATGGCGTTTCTGTCGGGCACGGCGCACCAGACAGTCCTGCCGTCGACAGCCAAATCCTTGACAGGCTCGTCCTGATATGTAAGAGTGCCTTGCCATGCCACGGTGCCGCCGGCAGTGAATATGTGCATTTCTCCCGTGTCATAAAGCGTGATTACACCGTTGTTCGCAAGGATTGCGGCGTCGCAGCTGATGAAGTCGCCGAGAGTTTCGGCAATCGTTTTGAACTCCGGGCCGAATTTGTGACGGAGATATGTCTTTGTCGTGACAGGATAAACGTCGTTTTTTTCCTGCTCATATGAGAAGAATGAAACGCGTATGTTGCCGTCGTCCATCGGGGACTTTTCGGCATATAAGAAACCGCTGTCATGCGGTATCATGTCAAGAATGTCGCTGCTGATAATCTTTTCCAAGTCCATCCACCTTTTAGAGTTATAAAAATGACGTCCGCATAAATAAACCCCGCCAAGCCGAATATGACTGAATAATAACCTGCATTAAGCAGGTGGGTGCCTTCCCGCGGGTTCGCGCTCCCTTCATCCGGCAAAGCCGGGAGGTCTGCAATCCGCCGCCGGAGCAAGGCTCCCTTGAAGTGTTTGTTGGGTTAATATTCGTCATATATTTGCCGCACAAGGCAGGGAGTATTTTTCTGTTTTGCCAACGCGGGCGGCGCTTTGTCAAACAGGCGCGTCTGTTCGCCGTTATTCGCCGTCAGAAACTAAATCGTCGTCCGTATCGTCGTCCGTATCGCTGAAATCATAAAATTCGGAAAGGCGGCGCTCAAACTCGGTGCCGACTTCGGTGAAAATCTTTTCGTCCTCGATTTGAGAAAGATAAGTCTCTCCGTCTTCTTCGGTGACCTGAAGGATAATAAGCTCACAGCTGTCGTCAATAAGCTCCTGCGGGTTGCTGTGGCAGGGGGTCAAAGCGACAAAACGCCCTTCGTCCGTTTCGATCCTGTCAAGCTCCTCAAACACATGCTCTTTGCCGTCCTCGTCTATCACGCTGACAATGTCGGGACCAAATTGTTCGCTCATGTTTCTTCTCCAATAATTGATTTCATATATATTTTAACCGTAATTGATGAAATAGTCAAGACATAACCGAAAGGAAATAGTTACAGTTTTTAAAGTTTTTATTAATTTTTGCAAAAGCTTCAGGTTTAAGGTTGTTTCGTGTTGACTGCCGCCTCAAGAAATATTATAATAATATAAAATATATTCGGTCAAATATCTTGAACTTTGCCCGCTGAAAGGAAATAACTGATGAAAAAAATCAAGCTCGGCGCGCAGCTTTTTACGCTTCGCGACTATATCCAAACATATGAGGACACAGAAAAAACATTTGAATTTCTTAAAAATGAGGGAATTAATGTCGCCCAAATATCAGGCATCGGTCCAATTGAGCCGGAAAAGGTGGCGGAGCTTGTCGCGCGCTTCGACCTTGACATCTGCATAACGCACAAGCCGTTTGAAAGGATGCAAAACGACCTTGACAACCTTATCGAGGAGCATAAAATGATAAACTGCCCGTCAATCGGAATCGGATCCATGCCATCACAATACAGAGGCTCTTTGGAGGGCTTGCGGGAATTTATTAAAGAGGCTAACGAAATCGGCGCGCGGATGAGGGAGAAAGGCATACAATTTGCATACCACAACCACGCGTTTGAGTTTGAGCGCATGGCGGACGGCAGGACAATAATGGACACGTTAGTTGAGGACACGGACAGCGACTGCGTTCATTTCATACTTGACACACACTGGCTTCAGACAGGCGGGGTGAATCCGCCGGACTATATACGCAAAATAGGCAGGCGCATGGAGGTCTGTCATTTCAAGGATTACAAAATTGTCGACAACGAGCGAAAGTTTGCCGAGATAGACACAGGCAACCTCGACCTTGACGAATGCTTCAAGGCGTGCCGCGACATCGGAGTCGGATACATAGTAATCGAGCAGGATTCGTGCGACATAGACCCCAGGGAATCAATGTCAATAAGCTACAAAAACCTTTGCGCGATAGCGGCGCGTCACCAATAAACACTTTGCCGCGCAAAGGTTGGGCAAAAGCATCGAGCTTATAATTACGGCTGCTCACAGCAAATAACAGGCGGAAATGATGAGAGATGAAGCAGGCTTACCTTTATGATTTTGACAAGACAATCTGCCCCGGGGACGCGGGCTCGGCTTTTTGGCTTTTTTGCCTTGTCCGCAGACCGTGGATTATAGTGTTCCTGCCGATTCAGATGATAGGCGGAGCCTGCTATTTGGCGGGGGTTTTTAAGCGCGCGCAAAGGCTGTGCAGCATACACAGTTTCGTCCGTTTTATAGACACCGAAAAAATGCTGGACAAGTTTTGGGACAGGCGGCAAAAATCAATCTATCAATTTTTTATCGAACGCAAAAGAGACTTGCCCACCGTAATTTGCACAGCGTCGCCCGATTTTATCATAAAGCCGATATGCGACAGGTTAGGCGTCGAAAAGCTGGTCGCGACAAAAGTATCCATAAGGACAGGAACAATAAAGTCGGAGGTCTGCAAGCGGTTCGAGAAGGTGCAGAGGCTCAAGGAGGAGCTGCCGGGCTGTGAGTTTGCCGAAGTTTATTCCGATTCCCTAAAAAACGACATACACATTCTCCGGCTCGGAAAAAGGGCTTTTCACACAGTGTCGGGGAGGGTGAGCGAAATTCGGCTTGACATATGACCGCGTTCAAAATATAATATATAGTGTGTATAACTGTTGACGCTATACAAAATGCTGTTGTTATGCTCGTTTTTTTAAGCGGGCGGCAGGCGGCGCGCAAATGATTGTTTCTGTTATCACCTAAACTAAAGCAAGGGATGTTTCGCTATGAAAAATGTCAAGGCATCATCTTTGATAATCACTCTGCTGCTTATTATTTTAAGCGGCGCGGCAATATTCGCTATTTACCGTGTGCCGGAGTCAAATCCCTTGTCACAGGAGATTGAAAGCGTCTCCGGCCTGACAGAGGACGGCACAGAAGCCAAAGCGGACGAAAGCACCAAGATTTCAGAGCTTGCTGAAAAGATTGCCGCCGATGAGGATTCGCTTTCCGTTGAGATGCTGACATACTGCGGCGAAAATTTCGGGGCGGCAGTGCTTGAGTCTGTTTTTTCTGCCATCGGCGACGGCACATACACGTCCGATATGTGGCATACGCTGACAGGCAACACGCCGATTGTCATTTCCGACATGATGAGCGGAGCGATAAAAAATGACAAAAGCATACATCTGCTTGACGGCTCTGACGACGGCAATATCGAGATAGGCTTTGTCGGAGACATAAATCTTGCCGATTCATGGAATCTCATGCAGCATTACAAAACGACAGCCGGTCTGTCCGAATGCCTTTCGCCGGAGCTTATAAAAATGATGAACGACGTCAATATCATGTTCGCAAACAATGAGTTTGCTTTTTCGGCAGGCGGCGAGGCTCAAAAGGGAAAGAGCTATACATTCAGATCAGACCCCAAAAATGTTTCAATCCTCCGCGACCTCGGCATAGACATAGTTTCAACCGCCAACAACCACATATATGACTACGGCTCGGAGGCGTTTAACGACACATTCGACACGCTTGACAAGGCGGGCATAGCCCATGTCGGAGCGGGCAAAAGCCTTGACGAGGCGTCAGCCGCAAGCTATTTCATAGTCAACGGCAGGAAGATAGCTTTTGTCGCGGCAGGCGAGACATACCCGCAATACAGAACGCCGGCGGCAAAAAAGGACAAGGAAGGTATTTTGCCTGTCGAAACAAAGACCGAGGCGGTGGCTGCCGTAAAGGCGGCCGCGGCGAAAAGCGACTATGTCATAATGTACGCTCACTGGGGTTATGAAAATTTAAGCTGGTATTCGGACGAGCAGGTGGACCTTGCCAGAGCTTTTATCGACGCCGGAGCGGATTTCGTCGTCGGCTCGCATCCTCATGTTTTGCAGGGGATGGAGTTTTACAAGGACAAGCTGATTGCATACAGCCTCGGCAACTTCTGGTTCAACACAAAAACAATGAACACGGGGCTTTTAAAGCTGACAATTGACAAAGGCGGCAACATTACGCCTGTTTTTCACCCTTGCCTCCAGTCGGGCGGCGTCACGACTCTTTTGACTGACGGCAAAGAAAAAGAAAAGGTGTTTTACTTTGTTGAAAGCCATTCAAGAAACTGGGGCATAGACATAAAAGACGACGGGATAATAACAAAAGCAAAATAAACTGTTTTAAGGCAACACCGCACAATGATTGTTGTGCGATTGC
>LSQX01015332.1_pt2 | contig 32174 bp, 26 predicted proteins | sample 654561 | NCBI WGS metagenome assembly LSQX01 (sample SAMN04489861, study PRJNA283612) | anaerobic digester metagenome | isolation source: 4 biogas reactors fed with cattle manure at either 37C or 55C with and... | place: Denmark: Kongens Lyngby | collected 2014 | reverse complement strand
GTAGGACACCGCCGGACTCCTTTTACAGAAAAGGGGATCGATCGCGAGATCGGTCCCCTTTTTTTATACCCAAATCGGCACGATTCAATGGGTTGACGACAGTTGTCATATCTGCTGCCGGTAGACTAACGCTGATACAGCAGAAAACGAGAATGGAGCTCGCGGATGGGGGTACTGGCAGCGTTGCTGACCGGCCTATCCGTATTTGCGATCGTTATTTATCCGGTCATTCGGAGACTTGGTCGTCGAGGGTTTCTTGTTGCCGCGCTCGGCCCCGCACTTGCCTTCTTCGCCCTGTTGATTTTGGGAGCTGGCTCACTCCCTGTTGTTGACGAGATTGTCTGGGTGCCAGAGATCGGTTTAGATCTCGGCCTGCGCATGGATTACATCTCTTGGTTGTTCGCCCTCCTGGTGACCGGGGCAGGCGCACTCGTGCTCGTCTACTGCCAGAACTACTTCGAAGACGGCGAGGACGGTCTGGCTCGTTTTGGGTCGGTGTTTCTTGGCTTCAGCGCGAGCATGCTTGGCCTGGTGCTTGCGGACAATGTGTACTTGCTTTTCGCGTTCTGGGAAGCAACGACAATCTTTTCTTTCTTATTGATCGCTCATGCGTTCAAGCAGCGCACCAGCAGGGCTACGGCGCTTCAGGCACTGATGGTCACCACCGCTGGTGGGCTGGTGATGCTCGTCGGCCTCGTAATTCTCGCGACGCTTGGCGGCACCGCAAGCCTTTCCGAGCTTCTCGCTCACCCTCCAACCGGCACTCTTGCTCATGTGTCAGTGTTTCTCATTCTTGTGGGTGCACTCTCAAAGTCGGCTATTTTCCCGTTCCATTTCTGGCTTCCAGGCGCGATGTCCGCGCCAACTCCGGTGAGCGCCTATCTCCACGCCGCAGCAATGGTGAAGGCCGGCGTGTATCTGATTGCGCGTCTTGATACCGGCTTTGCAGATATCCCGGGATACCGCGAAACGCTGGTGACGCTCGGCGCAATCACTATGCTGAACGGTGGTATTCGTGCGCTCCGGCAGCACGACATCAAGCTCATCGTCGCGCATGGCACAGTGAGTCAATTGGGCTTGTTGGTCATGGTGTTTGGCGTGGGTGATCCTCGAGCAGAGTTGGCCGGCTTCGCCCTGCTCTTCGCGCACGCGCTGGCGAAGGCACCACTGTTTCTTGCGGTAGGAATTATCGACCATCGCACAGGCACGCGTGACTTGAGGAAGCTCAGTGGCCTTGGTCGACGGGCTCCTGTGTTGGCGACGGTGACTTCCTTTGCCGCGCTCAGCATGATGGGTGTTCCGCCGTTCATCGGGTTCGTCGCAAAGGAATCTGCGTTTGCTGAGCTTCTTGAGATCGGTGAGACGCTTCCGATCGCGATCCCCGCTTTCGCAGTTGCACTCATCGGCAGTATTCTCACTGTTGCCTATATGATTCGTTTTCTCTGGGGGGCATTCGCTACGAAACAGGGTGTTCCGGCGTCGATCATCGTGCATCGAGACTCGCCTACCGTGATGGTTGCTCCCATCATTTTCGTGACGCTCGCACTCATCGGGGGACTGGGTGCGCCGCTGACGGATCTCTCTCTTCAGAAGTTGGTTCCGAATAGCGGGGCTGACCATCTTTCCCTGTGGCACGGGTTTACGCCTGCGCTGGTGGCTTCAATGATTGTCCTGATTGCGGGTGCGATTCTTGGTTTCGCAGTGGTTCGCAACCGTCGACCTGTTGCGGCAGTGCCAGAGCGATTCTCTGCGTCCCACGTGTATTGGTTGTTGACGCACTGGCTCGACCTTGCGGCAGTGCGCTTGACCGCTCTGACACAGCGCGGTTCGCTTCCGTTCTACCTGGCAGTGATTCTCGGTGTGACCGTTGCTTCGTTGGGTGGCGTCATCGTTGCGACAGGCTCGTGGCCGGCAACGCTCGAGTTCGTTACTTCGCCCGTACAACTGCCAATCGCGCTCGTGATGCTTATCGCCACGGTGTTTGCTCTTCGAGCTCGCACACGGTTCCAAGCCGTCATCCTCGTTGGGGTGACCGGCTATGGCATGGCTGCAATTTTTGCGCTGCAGGGTGCCCCGGACTTGGCGTTAACACAGGCTTTGGTAGAGACCGTGACACTGATTGCCTTTGTGCTGGTGATTCGTCGGTTGCCTCAGCGCATCGGCGTTACCGCTACTCGATTCAACCGTTGGGTCCGTCTCGGCATCGGTGCCGGAGTGGGGGCAGTGTTTGGCGTGCTCGCTCTCGTATCGATCGGCGCTCGGGTTGCAGACCCGATCTCGCTGCAATTGCCTGAACTGGCCTACACAGGAGGCCACGGCGAGAACGTCGTCAACGTGATACTGGTTGATATTCGCGGCTGGGATACCCTTGGTGAGCTTTCCGTGATCCTCGCCGCAGCAACAGGTGTGGCGTCACTGGTGTTCTTGAGCACTCGAGTAGATACGCTGCCGAAGTTAAGCCGCCGCGCCGCGCGCGTGCGCGTGCACGACTACATTCGTCGTGTGGACGACCCGAATGATCCGGCCGAACGTCGCACATGGCTCCTTGCGGGCAAGAACCTGGATCCGTCGCGTCGTTCAATTCTGTTGGAAGTGGTTGTTCGACTGATCTTCCATGCGCTGATCTTGTTGTCGTTCTACCTACTGTTGACTGGCCACAACACTCCTGGTGGAGGGTTCGCAGGAGGGCTCGTCGCAGGGCTTGCGCTGGTCGCACGCTACCTCACCGGTGGGAGGGACGAACTGGGAGCGACCGTTCCCGTGGATGCGGGCAAGATCTTGGGTGCTGGGCTCGCGCTTGCCGCGACGATGGCGATCTTGCCACTCTTCTTCGGGCAGGCGGCTCTCGCATCTGCATGGATTGATCTTGATCTCGGCCCTCTTGGCACGGTGCCAATTGTGACCTCAACCTTCTTTGACATCGGCGTGTACCTCGTAGTCTTTGGACTGGTGCTTGATGTGCTGCGCAGCCTCGGCGCCGAAGTCGACCGCCAAGAAGAAGAAGACTTCGCGGCTGGTGCAATTCGACCGACTTCTGAAGCTGGTGATGCGCGATGATCCCGACGATGCCGCTCGTGCTTGTTGCCGTCATGATGGTGATGTATGCCGGGGGAATTTATCTGCTGCTTGATCGCAGTCTCACTCGAGTGCTGCTCGGCTTTCTGCTCGTCGGTAACGCAACCAATCTGCTGCTGTTTCTGACCTCGGGTTCCTTCGGTGTCGCGCCGATTTACGGCACTGATCCAAGCGACATGAGTGATCCGCTGCCACAGGCCTTCATCCTGACGTCGATCGTCATCACCTTTGGTGTGAGCGCTTTCATGCTGGCACTCATCTATCGCAGCTGGCGGCTTGCCCGAGAAGACGAAGATGCCGTGCACGATGATGACCACGACATGCAGCTCGCCGAGGCAGAGTCGCTCACCACCGAAGAGGTCACCGACGAAGAACTTGCTCAGGCTCAGGAGTTCGATGACGATTTGCCTGAAGACGGTTCGGAGGGCGACCGATGAACGCACTCATTCCTCTCGTCGTGCTCATTCCCCTCGGCAGTGCCGCGCTCGCACTCGCGCTGCCGGGCCGTCGGCGGGCCCAACAGCTCATCACCGTGGCCGCGCTCACCGCAGTCCTCGGCTTGAGCGCTGCGTTTATGTGGTTTACCGATACGCATGGAACGATGGTCATGCAGGTGGGTGGCTGGGCAGCTCCATTCGGCATTTCGCTCGTGGTAGATCGGCTCAGCGCGTTGCTCCTTGCGGTATCTGCGGTGGTCTTGCTTGGTGTGCTTCTCTTCTCGCTCGGGCAGGGCCTTGCCGATGGTGATGATGAGACGCCTGTCTCGATTTACTATCCGACCTATCTTGTGCTCGGCGCGGGTGTGTGTAACGCGTTTATCGCTGGTGATCTCTTCAACCTGTATGTCGGTTTTGAAATTCTGCTGGTTGCGAGTTATGTGCTGATCACGCTTGGCGGCACCGGACCGCGGATTCGAGCCGGGGTGACCTATGTGGTTGTGTCGCTCGTGTCGTCAATTCTCTTCCTCGCGTCTATCGCGCTCGTGTACGCGGCAACCGGCACGGTCAATATTGCGCAACTCACGGTGCGCATAGCGGAGCTCCCTGACAACGTGCAGCTACTGCTTAACCTCGCACTCTTGATTGCGTTCGGTATCAAAGCGGCTATTTTCCCACTCGCGTTTTGGCTGCCCGACTCGTACCCGACCGCTCCGGCGCCGGTTACCGCAGTCTTTGCTGGCTTGCTCACCAAGGTGGGCGTGTATGCAATCATTCGCACTCAGTCGCAGCTATTCCCCGATTCAGACATCAGTGACCTTCTCTTCGTCATTGCAGCCCTGACGCTGGTGGTCGGCATTTTCGGTGCGATCTCACAGCTGGATATTAAGCGCCTACTGTCATTTACTCTGATCAGTCACATCGGGTATCTGATCTTCGGTATCGCGATCTCCACAGACCTCGGATATGCCGCGACGATCTTCTACATTGCCCACCACATTATTGTGCAGACCACGCTCTTCCTCGCGGTCGGTTTGCTCGAACGTCACGCTGGCACCACTTCGCTCACGAGCCTCGGAGGAGTTCTCCGAAGTGCACCGGTCATCGCAGTACTGTTCTTTATTCCGATGCTCAACCTTGGCGGTATTCCACCGTTCTCTGGTTTCATCGGCAAGCTTGGACTGTTTACTGCTGCGGCTGAGCTGGCAAGTCCCGGCGCATACTGGTTGATGGGAGTAGGCGCACTGGTATCCCTGCTCACGCTCTATGCCCTCGCTCGGGCGTGGAGCCTTGCGTTCTGGAGAGCGAAGGCAGTCACCACTGATGGGCTTGCCGCGCCGCAGCCGAAAACTACCGAAGGGCAGATGCTGCAAGGACGTGAGCAGGCACTGCTTGAACGCTTGCACGATGCCCCCGGTGCCGAACCGATGAAGGAGCAACGAGAGATTCCTGCATTGATGCTCGTTGCGACGACTGGAATGGTTGTGGTGAGTGTGCTGCTGACGGTGTTTGCCGGCCCGTTGTACACCTATGCGTCGCGAGCGGGGGAGCAGATTGCGCAGCCTCAGGCGATGGTGCTCGCAGTGCTCGGTCAGCCGGGAGATCTTGGCAGCGGGAGCGGCGACGTGGGCATAGGTGACTACGACCCTATGGCGAGCAGCGGGGGTGGTCAGCAATGAGTGACAACGAACGTGGTGCGCGGTCTGTCTTTCGCTGGCATGAGCTGCCGTTACTGATCGGGCTGATCATCACATGGATGATGCTGTGGCGAGAAATTTCTTGGTTATCGCTGTTGAGCGGGGTCGTCGTCTCAGTTATTGCAATGCGACTGTTCTATCTTCCTCCAGTAATGCTTGCCGGTCGCTTCAATGTGTGGTGGGCTGCCCGATATCTCGGGTTCTTTCTCTGGCACCTCATGCTGGCATCATTTCAGGTCGCCTGGCTTGCGGTTCGCCCCGGGCCGCCACCTCGCACCGCGATTCTGGCCATGCGTCTGCGTACCCGCTCAGACTTCATTCTGACGATGGTGGCGTTAACGGTGTCTCTGATCCCAGGCTCGCTTGTGGTTGAAGTAGATCGCTTCGCTTCGACACTCTATCTCCATGTGTTAAACACTCCCACGCAGCGAGAAATCCGCAGGATGCGCCAGCAAACTCGGCATATTGAAGAGTTACTTATCCGAGCAGTCGGATCACGCGCTGAAGTGAGGGCTCTGTGATGGACCTGTTTGAGATGATTACGGTGATTATTGTGATTCTTGGGCTGGCGTTCACTGCTCTCGCAGCGGTTGTTCGTATCGTGAGAGGCCCAACGATTCTCGATCGTATGATTGCGTCCGATGTGTTGCTCACCACTTTGATGCTTGCCATAGGGTCGAATATGGCGCTGAGAGGCAACACCACCGGTATCGCGGTCATGGTAGCGATTGCTGCAACTGCGGTGCTGGCAACGATTGTTGTTGCACGGTACGTTCGCCGTAAGGCCTCGCTCAACGATCAAGTTTCACCAGACAGGGGGACCGAACATGTCTGATGTGCTGCTCGATGTGCTGTCATTGGTCTGCCTCATTGGGGCGGCCGTGTTCTCGGTTGCGGCCGGGATCGGGTTACTGCGGTTTACTGATGCGCTCAGCCGATTGCACGCTGCCACGAAGCCACAGATTTTTGGCTTGCTGCTGGTGATTGCCGCAGTCGCTCTGCATGATCGATCATGGATGACGCTGCTCGCACTTGTGCCGGTGTTCGTGTTTCAGTCGTTAACTGCGCCAATTGGTGCCCATATGGTGGGTCGTGCGGTCTACCGTAGTGGGCAGCTTGACGATGATACGGTCGTGATGGATGAGCTTGCCCCCGCCATCGAGCGTTCGGAGCGCCTCAGCTGAGACGAGGCAGCGGCTGGACCGAACCGTGTGGTTCAGCCCAGCCGCTGTGATGGTGTCTCGTGCGGGAGGGTTACTCGTCGATGAGGTAACGGCTGTAGGCCGGCACCGTGAGGAACGTTGGGAAGTCATCGCCGAGGGCTACGTCTTCAAACAGTTCCACTGCTTCAGCGAATCGGTCGCCATCAAAACGGTCAAACGAATCGACGGTCTCACGCAGCAGTTCTCTCACCCAATCCTTGGTGATCTGATTGCCTTCTACGGTGGATTGATCTTGGTGGATCCACTGCCAGATTTGTGAGCGGCTGATCTCAGCCGTTGCTGCATCTTCCATCAGATTGTCGATCGCGACGGCACCGTGGCCGCGCAACCATGCCTCAACATAGCGAACTGCGACCGAGATGTTGTCGCGAACGCCAGCATCGGTGATGTCGTGGCCGATTCGCACGTCCAGCAGCTGTGCTGCCGTAACCTCGACGTCATCTCGTTGACGATCAACCTGATTTGGGCGGTCGCCGAGCACTGCGTCAAACTCTGCTTGTGCGATCGGGATGAGATCCGGGTGTGCTACCCAGGTGCCATCGAACCCGTCTGATGCCTCACGCTGTTTGTCAGCGCGTACCTTTTCCTCGGCGAGAGCGGTCACCTCGACGTCGCGGCGATTCGGAATGAACGCGCTCATGCCACCGATCGCATGTGCGCCTCGCTTGTGGCACGTCTTCACGAGAAGTTCTGTGTAGGCACGCATGAACGGAACGGTCATCGTCACTTCGCTGCGGTCGGGCAACACAAAGCGGGCGCCACGGCCGCGGTAGTTCTTGATAATGGAGAAGATGTAATCCCAGCGTCCAGCGTTCAGACCCGCGATGTGGTCGCGCATGACATAGAGAATCTCTTCCATCTCGAAGGCGGCGGGCAATGTTTCGATGAGTACCGTCGCGCGAATGGTGCCGTGAGCAAGGCCCAGGTAGTCTTCGGTGAACGAGAAGACGTCGTCCCAGAGTTTTGCTTCTTCGCTTGATTCGAGTTTCGCGATGTAGAAGTAGGGGCCGTGGCCGTTCTCAATGAGCTGGGTTGCGTTGTGGAACGCGTATAGCCCGAAGTCAACGAGACTTCCCGAAGCTGCGCCTGCCTGCCCCTGGGCGTTGGTAAACCGGAGGTGCTTTTCCACCAGGTGCCAGCCGCGCGGCCGCATGACAATCGTGGGAGTGCGCTCGGCAGTCACCTCGTATCTCTTACCCGCTTCGTTGGTGTAGGTGAGCTGACCGCGAATCGCATCACAGAGTGAGAGCTGTCCGCCAATCACATTGTGCCAGGTTGGGCTCGTGGCGTCCTCTTGGTCCGCGAGCCAGACACGGGCGCCGGAGTTCAACGCGTTGATCGTCATTTTTGGATCAGTGGGGCCCGTGATCTCGACCCGACGATCTTCGAGGCCGGGCCCCGGGCCAGCAACGCGCCAGCTCGAGTCTTCTCGAATCGCACGGGTGTCATCGCGAAACTTTGGATCGCGTCCATTGCCGATTTCATAGCGCCGGCGCTGACGCTCCGCGAGGCATTCGTGCCTGCGGGCAGCAAACCGATCATGCAGCTGCGAAAGAAAATTGATGGCTTCTGGGGTGAGGATCTCAGCGGAGCGGTCAAACTCGGGTGCCAGAATCTCGATACCAGAAGCAGTTAAGGTTGCAGACATCGTCGTTGCCCTTCTTGGATTGGATTTGCCGTATATATACATGCAAATCGAGTGGGAAGTGGTGCACTCGCCGTGCGGGGTGTGCCAGCGAACAAATCTTGGTGTGCTTCTATTCTCAGCATCAAATGCGTGTTATCGTGCGTGTTTTTGAGGTAAAATAGTCTTGAATTTCTGATTTGCGAAATTTTGATGTTCTGCGAAGATAGTGACATGACACTGTTACACGCTGTGCCCGCTGACGCGAGTGCCGACACTCACGATGCAACCGACGCGCTGACCCTGGGTCGTCAAGTGCGTGAGCGTCGAATCCAGCTGGGGCTGAAGCTCGAGCAGTTGGCCGCGGCTGTAGACCGGGCGCCCTCGCAGATCTCTGCTATCGAGAACGGGAAGCGTGAGCCCAGCCTGCCTATGTTGCGTGCGCTCGCGCTTGCGCTCCAGTGCACGGTCGACGAACTGCTCGTGGATGAGGCGCCGAACGAACGAGCCGGTCTTGAAATTGCCGTTGAGCGGGCTCAGCGGGGAAGCGTATTTAGCGCGCTCGGCATACAGCCCATTCGGGTGTCGAAAGCGACCTCGGACGAGACGCTCAAGGCGATCTTGGGGTTGCATCAAGAAATTGAGCGACTTCACCGCGAGCGTGCGGCAACGCCTGAAGAAGCGCGGCGAACCAACACCGAGCTGCGTACGGAAATGCGTGTGCGTGGGAATTACTACGCTGAACTCGAAAGTGAAGCGCACTCGCTACTTGCCGCAGTGGGCTACGCGGGCGGACCAGTCTCGCAGCAGTTGATTTCAAACATCGCGGAAAAGCTCGGCTTTACCCTGCACTACGTCAACGATCTGCCGCATTCGACACGATCGGTGATTGACCGACGAAACAAACGCATCTACCTCGGCACGAGCCTTCCTTCACGCGATGCAAGGGCTCCCATCTTGCGTGCGCTTGCCAGCTTGGTGTGCAGACACGAAGAGCCAAGCAGCTACGGCGAATTCTTGAGACAGCGTGTTGAGGCGAACTACCTCGCGGGAGCGGTGCTGCTTCCAGAGCTAGCGGCCACGGCATTACTCAATGAAGCGAAGAAGCGTCGCGAGATCTCGATGGAAGATCTTCGAGATGCGTTTGGGGTCTCGTATGAGATGGCAGCGCACCGATTTACGAATCTCGCGACCACGCACCTCGATCTTGATGTGCACTTCATGAAGGTTCACGAATCAGGAACGCTGATAAAAGCGTATGAGAACGATGGTGTCCGGTTCCCCTCAGATGCTCTTGGCAATCTTGAGGGGGCAATGGTGTGCCGAAACTGGACAGCCCGAACGGTCTTTAGTCAGCCAGACCTGTTCAATCCTTGGTATCAGTACACCGATATGAGCGAGGGGGGGACATACTGGTGCACGTCGCGTGTCGAGAAGGCGAAGGAAGGCCAGTATTCCGTCAGCGTTGGGGTGCCCTTTGACGCGGTCAAATGGTTTCGGGGCAGAGAAACACCGCATCGCAGTAGATCATTTTGCCCCGATGAGCGCTGTTGCCGGAAGGCTTCAGACGTGCTCACCAAGAAGTGGGCTCCTTCAGCATGGCCCGAGGCAGCTACTCCGACGAGCCTGCTCGCTGCGCTGCCTACCGGGACATTTCCCGGAGTCGACGCGCACGAGGTATATGGATTTCTTGAAGGGCACGAACGAAACTCTGCGTAATTCTCGCCTTATAACACCAGATGAACAAAAGGTGGCCGAGACGCGCCGAATCTGAGATGCGGGAGTGTCCTCGCTGCGATAACGTAGAGGGAACTACAGCGGCCTAGGATCGCTGCCCGAGAGAGTGAAAGGGGAGTGGAATGAGCCAAGATCGCGGCCATCGAGCAGGGGACACTGAGGTTCGGGCAACGCAGCAGTTTCGTGAAGATCTCGGATCAATGATTCGGGCTCGTGCCACTGATCTTTCAGTAGACGAGCAAGATGCGGTCGAGGCTTTGCCGTCAGGTGCCGCGTTGCTCGTGGTTCGGCGCGGTCCGGATCAGGGGGCACGGTTCCTGCTTGATCAAGATGTGACCGTTGCTGGTCGACACCCCGCGGTCGATATCTTCCTTGACGATGTCACGGTGTCGCGTCGCCACGCGGAGTTCGTGCGAACGGGAACTGAGTTTTCTGTGCGAGACCTTGGCTCATTGAACGGCACCTACTGTGAGGGTCACCGCACAGACGACGTGATGCGGTTGCACGATGGTGTGGAGGTACAGGTTGGAAAGTTTAAGTTCACCTTCTTCGCATCGCGCTTCGACCTTCCGGGGCAGCGCTAGGTGCCCGCGACATCAGCGGCTCTCAGCCGTCCAGAGTCGAGCAAGTTCAGTATTGGGCAGGTACTGGAGCGGCTTCAGGACGACTTCGGTGATCTCACTCCCTCAAAGCTCCGTTTTCTTGAGGAACAGGGGTTGGTCACTCCCGACCGCACGAAGTCGGGGTATCGAAAGTTCTCGCAACTCGACATCGAGCGACTCAGGCTCATTCTCACGTTGCAGAGGGAGCATTATCTGCCACTCAAGGTGATCGCGGAAGTGCTCGATGAAATTGACGCTGGGCGCGACCCGGTCATTCCTGGTGCGTCGAATCGCAGTGCTTCCAGCATCCTCGCCCCTCGTCGACTACTCAGCAGGGAAGAGTTGCAGCGCATCACTGGCGCGAGTTCCCGATTCATCGGTGAGGCGATTGCCGCAGGCCTTCTGCCCGCAACGGAAGTCTTTCCTCATGAGTCCGTGGGGGAGCTGAGTGCGCTTCAACAGTTGGCTGAGCTTGGTGTGACACCGAGGCACCTTCGTAATATGCGTGCTGCCGCTGAGCGCGACGCTGAGCTGGTCGGGCAGGCACTTGAAGCACGTGGAATCAAGGGTGCGAGCCCTGATGGGCGTGAACGCGCACTAGAACTCGTCGATCTTTTTGAGACGGTGCGCCGAGGAGTGCTGCGCCGCAGACTTGCTCGGTAACGAACGCGGCGCGTCGCGGGTGAAAGTGTCCGCGACACGCTTAAAGTTTTGGTTGAAGGTTAATTGCTCCCGTGATGATGGAGCGGTAGCGTTGAGTGATCACGCACAGAAGAGAGAGGAACGCGATGGACGGCTTCGCGCAGACCCCAGCTATCGTTTCCTCACCGCAACCGCTGTTTGTTGATGGTCTGCCTCAACCCAACCGCGAGGGTGGCTTCAAGGGTGCCGTCGCGGCAAAGGCCGCAGGGATTAGCTACCGCCAACTCGACTACTGGGCGCGCACATCATTGGTTGAACCGACGGTGCAAAATGCAACTGGTTCGGGTTCGCAGCGTCTCTACGGTTTTCGTGACATCTTGGTGCTCAAGCTCGTCAAGAGACTGCTCGACACCGGTATCTCCTTGCAACAGATTCGCACGGCGGTGGCGCAGCTCCGTGAAGCTGGTGTGCACGATCTCGCAGAAACCACACTGATGAGCGATGGTGCGAGTGTGTACCTGTGCACGTCAAATGACGAGGTCATTGACCTCGTCAGTCGCGGACAGGGAGTGTTTGGCATTGCCGTCGGCAAGGTGCTTCGCGAGGTTGAGACCTCGCTCGTCGACCTCGACGAGCGTCGTACCGAACCTTCGGAAGTTGACGAACTCGCAGCGCGACGGCAGCTTCGCCAGTCGTCCTGATCGAAACAGGCGCCTTCGCCTCAAGGCTTCAAGCGAGCCTGCTCACCTCAACCGCGCTTCTGTGAGAGTGCGGCGGTCGTGCTTTTCACAGCGGGCACTGTGAAAAGAATCGTCGCTATTGATCTGCGTCGGTGACGGCAGTGTCTTCGCCCACGGGCTCTTCTTCTGCGACAAACGCTGAATCGACCGTGCGTCGTGTGGTGGGGCGAACGACCCCAGCATCGATATTTGCGGAAGCAACGACCTGGTCGAGCACTTCGTCGAAGTAGCCAGCCATTTCCTGTGCGGTTTCGCCGGGCCACAAGTGGACAGGTTTCGCAGCACCCTGTGTTTGCTGCAGCGACGTCCGCTCGGGAAGTTGGGGTGAAAGCACGAGAGAGCCGAAGAGATCTTTGAGCTCTTTGATGCGGAACTGGTGCTCAGTTGACTGTGGGCGAGCGCGATTGATGAGAATTCCCAAAGGCTCAAGGCGGGGGCTGATCCCACGTCGCACCTCTTCGATTGCTCGCAGAGCACGATCAGCCGCTGCCACCGCGAAGAATCCAGGCTCCGTCACAACCAGCACCCGATCGCTTGCTGCCCATGCGGTGCGGGTCAGTGCGTTCAGGGAAGGCGCACAGTCGATGATGACCAAATCGTAGTCTGCCTCAACGATTGCGAGAGCTTCCTCAAGCTTCCAGATTTCACGAATGGTGGGGTGGGGCACATCGAAGTTAATCGCAGAGGGGCTGCCTACAAGCAGATGAATAAGGCCCTCGTGGTGCTTGTTCCACCCACTCGGCGCAATTGCTGCACGGACAGTCTGAGGCTTTTCGAGCACCTGTGAAATGTTGCTATACTCTTCAGGGTTCACATCCATGCCGGTTGACACATCAGACTGAGGGTCGAGATCGACGACAAGCGTACGCAGACCTCTTGAAAACGCTGCTGAAGCGAGTCCAAGCGCTACTGTCGTCTTGCCAACGCCGCCCTTGAGTGAGCTCACACTTAGTACATGCACCCTCCCAGTTTATGGTTGCGGGTCACCATTGGGCAAAGAGAGGTGTGAGGGCTGTACAGATTTCATACATGTTTCGCACATGTTCTTCGTTGCAGTCCGTGTGCATGTAGGCTGATCCCCGGGCGCTTTCCAGTTGTGGGCATGATGTTGTGAGGAGTCACGTGTTCAAGAAAATTCTGGTCGCCAATCGCGGTGAGATTGCAATTCGGGCGTTTCGTGCGGCGAATGAGCTCGGGGCAAAGACCGTTGCGGTGTTTCCCTATGAGGATCGCAATTCTCTGCACCGATTGAAAGCTGACGAGGCATACCTCATCGGCATCGAGGGGCATCCGGTGCGCGCATATCTCGATGTCGAAGAGATCGTTCGGGTTGCACGTGAGGCTGGCGCAGATGCAATTTACCCCGGCTACGGCTTCTTGTCGGAGAACCCCGAGCTTGCTGCTGCCGCTGAGGCCGCCGGCATTACCTTCATCGGTCCGGGCAAGCGGGCGCTGGAGATGGCTGGCAACAAAGTATCGGCGAAACAGCACGCGATCGCCGCTGGTGTCCCGGTGCTGCAGTCAACACCACCATCACAGAATATTGATGAGCTGATAGAAGGTGCGCGAGCAATCGGCTTCCCGGTGTTTGCGAAGGCGGTTGCTGGTGGTGGCGGACGTGGCATGCGTCGTGTTGAGCGCGAATCGGACCTTCGCGAGGCGCTCGAAGCCGCGATGCGCGAGGCAGAGAGTGCCTTTGGCGATGCCACCATGTTCGTCGAGCAGGCAGTCTTGCGGCCACGGCACATTGAAGTGCAGGTGTTGGCCGACCGAACCGGTGCCGCGGTTCATCTCTTCGAACGCGACTGCTCTGTGCAACGCCGGCATCAGAAGGTCGTCGAGATCGCGCCTGCGCCAAACCTGAGTCAGGCCACGAGGGATGCGCTGACCCGCGATGCGATCGCTTTCACGCAGTCAATTGGCTACGAGAACGCAGGCACCGTCGAATTCTTGCTCGACACCGAGGGCGAGCGTGCTGGACAGCATGTGTTCATCGAGATGAATCCGCGTATTCAGGTCGAGCACACGGTCACCGAAGAGATCACTGATATTGATCTTGTTCAGGCTCAGATGCGTATTGCATCGGGCGTTACCCTCGAAGAGCTTGGGCTCCAGCAAGAGAATATCAAGATGCACGGTGCTGCGCTGCAGTGCCGCATCACGACTGAGAACCCGGCTGATGGGTTCCGACCCGACCTGGGGCGCATCACCACCTACCGTTCGCCCGGTGGTGGCGGAGTGCGCCTCGATGGCGGAACGATCAACCCTGGTGCGCACATCAGCCCCCATTTCGACTCGATGCTTGCGAAACTCACCTGTCGCGGGCGTGACTTCGCCTCGGCCGTGGTTCGCGCGCGGCGTGCACTTGCAGAGTTCCGTATTCGCGGTGTGGCAACGAACATTCCGTTCTTGCAGGCCGTGCTCGACGATGCTGATTTTCAGGCAGGTGATGTCAGCACCTCTTTCATTGAGGAGCGGCCAGAGCTGCTCACGCTGAATAAGCCGAAAGACCGGGCAACCCGCCTGATGCAGTATCTCGCTGATGTGACGGTCAACCAGCCCCACGGTGTTCGGCCCGCGACGATTGAACCGCAGGCAAAGCTTCCGATGTGTGATGTCTCACAACCGGCAGCATCAGCTGGGCGACAGCGGCTGCGTGAGCTCGGTCCTGAGGGTTTTGCTCGGGCACTGCGAGAGCAGAAGGCTCTTGCGGTAACCGAGACGACGTTCCGAGACGCGCACCAGTCACTGCTGGCGACTCGAGTGAGAACCAAGGATCTGGTGGCTGCTGCACCGTGTGTGGCTCGGTTGACCCCCGAGCTATTCTCTGTCGAAGCGTGGGGTGGCGCGACCTATGACGTCGCACTCCGTTTTCTTGCCGAGGATCCCTGGGAACGACTTGCCGCGCTGCGTGAAGCCCTGCCCAATGTGCCAATTCAGATGCTCCTTCGTGGCCAGAACACGGTCGGGTACACCCCGTACCCCTCGAAGGTCGCTCAAGCATTTATCAAAGAAGCTACCGCGACCGGTGTCGATATTTTCCGCATTTTTGATGCGTTGAATGATGTCAACCAAATGCGGGTGGCTATCGATGCGGTTCGCGAAACGGGAACCGCGGTTGCCGAGGTCGCATTGTGCTACACCGGAAACCTGCTTGATCCGAGCGAGGATAAATTTACGCTCGACTACTACCTGCGCTTGGCTGAGCAGATCGTCGAGTCTGGTGCGCATATTCTTGCGATCAAGGACATGGCTGGTTTGCTCCGTCCCGCTGCTGCAGAGACACTGGTTACCGCGTTACGCGAGCGGTTTGATTTGCCGGTGCATCTTCACACGCACGATACTCCCGGTGGGCAGCTGGCCACGCTGCTCGCTGCCGCACGCGCAGGAGTCGACGCGGTTGACGCGGCCTCGGCGCCGATGGCGGGCACCACCTCTCAGCCATCGCTGTCTGCGCTCGTCGCGTCTTTGGCAAACACGGAACGCGATACGGGTATCAGTCAGGAGTCGGTCTTCGCCCTCGAGCCGTACTGGGACGCGGTGCGCACTGCGTACCGTCCTTTTGAGTCGGGGCTGCCCTCGCCCACGGGCCGGGTGTACACGCATGAGATTCCCGGTGGTCAGCTCTCGAACCTGCGACAGCAAGCGATTGCGCTTGGGCTTGCAGACAATTTCGAAAAGATCGAAGACATGTATGCTGCCTCCGACAGAATCCTGGGACGTATTCCCAAGGTGACTCCTTCATCGAAGGTGGTGGGCGATCTCGCGCTGCATCTTGCCGCGGTCGACGCTGACCCCGCAGACTTTGAAGCCAACCCGCAAAACTACGACGTTCCTGATTCCGTCGTTGGGTTCCTTGCGGGTGAACTGGGAGAAATCCCAGGAGGGTGGCCCGAACCGTTCCGCAGCAAGGTGCTCGCTGGGCGTCAGGTCTCGATTGCTGTTACCGAGGTGTCGGAAGGGGACAGCGCGCTGTTGCAGGGTACAAGCTTTGAGCGGCGTGACACCCTGAACCGGCTGCTCTTTCCCGCGCCGACCAGACATTTCCATGAGACCCGTGAGCGGTTTGGAGATCTCTCGATTCTCGACACGGGGGACTACCTGTACGGTCTCGAAGTTGGCGCGGAGCATGCCATTGATCTCGCGAAGGGTGTGCGACTGTATGTCGGGCTCGAGGCAATTGGCGAAGCCGATGACAAGGGCATTCGCACCGTCATGGTTCGGGTGAACGGTCAGCTGCGGCCAGTCTTTGTGAAGGATGAGTCGGTCACGGTGCAGACCGTGACGGCAGAAAAGGCTGACCGGTCAGTTTCGGGTCACGTCGCGGCGCCATTCTCGGGCACCGTCACCATGAAAGCTGCGGTCGGACACACTGTTGAGGCGGGTCAGCCGATAGCGACTATCGAAGCGATGAAGATGGAAGCTGCCATCACAGCTCCGGTGGCGGGCCGCGTGGAACGGATCATTTTCGAGGGTGCACGCGGCGTCGAAGCTGGCGATCTGTTGCTCGTGATTGTTGAGGGGTAGTTCACATGGCGGTTCGCGAGATTCGGGTGTTTGGCGACCCGGTGCTGCGCACCGTCTGTGACCCAATTCTTGCCATCGATGAGGGCGTGGAAGCACTCGTGACAGATCTGTGCGACACAGTTGCATTTGATGGTCGGGCCGGGCTCGCGGCTACCCAGATTGGACACACGCTCCGTGCGTTTAGTCTGCATATTGATGGTGTGGTGAGTTATCTCCTCAATCCAGAGCTCATTGAACTGAGCGGTGACCCTGTGCTCATGGGCGAAGGATGCCTCTCAGTGCCTGACCTCTGGTTTGAGGTGTCCCGGTATCCGAAAGCGACAGCGCAGGGCATCGATCTCTCAGGGAACGAGGTGGTGATCACCGGAGAGGGGCTGCTTGCGCAGGCTCTGCAGCACGAGTGTGATCATCTCGACGGCACGCTGTATCTCAACCGGCTCGATCGTGACACCCGCGGCATCGCGATGCGACAGATCCGGGCTTCAGCCTGGTTCTAGACACTTCAGCCTGGTTCTCAACAACAGGCTCCTTCGGCCATTGGCGAGGCGAGATCCTGGCTTGTGTCTCGGGAGGCATGATGGTGGGCTGCCACATTTGCCGCGCCTGAAACAGGACGGTGATGCGCAGTTGGCCTGGTGGTTACGCCTGGGGCCTGGCGATGAGACAGCTGTGGCGGGGGAGCAGATGCCGCTCTCCCGCCACAGCTGTGTCGCACATGACCTATGAGGTATGTACTGCTTCGGTCTGCGGGTTCTCGCCGTACATGCCAGCAATCTCACCAGCAAAATCGCGCAGAATATTGTCGCGCTTGATGCTCATCTTCGGCGTGAGGTGACCGGATGCTTCGGTGAATTCGGTCGGCAAGATGACCCACTTGCGGATGCTCTCGGCGCGTGACACATACTTATTGCCGTGGTCGATGGCGCGCTGCACTTCGGCACGCACGACCGGATTCTGTGCGGCCTCTTCGAGTGACATCGTTGCATCGAGCCCGTTGTTCTTGAGCCAAGTGGGCAGCATTTCTGTGTCGAGGGTCACCAGCGCAGAAATGAATGGCTTTTGATCGCCCACTGCCACGACTTGACCGATCACGGTGAAGGACCGAATCGGATCTTCGAGGCCCGCGGGAGCAACATTCTTGCCGCCAGCGGTGACGATGATCTCCTTCTTGCGCCCGGTAATCGTGAGATACCCATCACTGTCCAGTGAACCGAGGTCGCCCGTGCGGAAGAAGCCGTCGTCGGTGAACACTGCCTTGGTGGCTTCAGGGTTGTTCCAGTATTCCTTAAACACATCGAGGCCCTTCACCTCGATCTCGCCGTCGTCGGCAATGCGCACGGTATGGCCCGGGAGTGCTGGACCGACGGTGCCGATCTTGAACTTGTCGGGCAGGTTTACGGTGACCGGCGCAGTGGTCTCGGTCAGGCCGTAACCCTCAAGAATCTTGATGCCAAGGCTGTGGTAGAAGTGGCCAAGGTAGTGGCTGAGCGGAGCCGAGCCGGACACGGCGAACCGGACGCGACCGCCCATCTTTTCTCGCAGTGTGGAGAAGACAAGCTTGTCGAACAGCTTGAACTTGAGCTTCAGGCCGAACGGCACCTTCTCGCCTGCCATGACCTTCTGGCTGTGCTGCACAGCAACCTGTGCAGCGGCGCGGAAAATCTTGCCCTTGCCGCCGGCCTCGGCGGTCTGTTCGGCCGAGTTGTAGACCTTCTCGAACACGCGTGGCACGGCGAGCAAGAAGGTGGGGCGGAAGCTGCCGAGCGAGGGAAGCAGCTTGGTCGTGTCAGGCTGGTGGCCGACTCGGACACCCGAATGCACTGCCAGGATCGAGATGAACCGAGCGAACACGTGGGCAAGGGTGACGAATAGCAGCGTCGATGATCCCTGCTCATTGACAACCTCGCCAAGCGCTGCGGCAGAGTTGCGGGACAGATCAACAAAGTTGGAGTGGGTGAGCACGCAGCCCTTCGGGCGACCAGTCGATCCCGAGGTGTAAATCAGCGTGGCAGTATCGTCACCATTGGCGATCGTGCGGCGCCGTTCGATCTCTTCGTCGGCAATCTCTGAGCCGGACTGAGCGAGCGATTCGAGGGCTCCCTCGTCGAGGCGCCACTCGAAGTCGATACCTTGCACGTCTGATCGGACCTCGGCGAGCCGCCCGGCGAGTTCGGCGGTCTCAGTGATGATGCCCCGAGCGCCTGAGTCTTCGAGGATCCACTGAATCTGCAGAGGGGACGACGTCTCGTAAATGGGAACCATGACCGCGCCGGCATAGAAGAGCGCGAAATCAACCAGGGTCCACTCGTAGGAGGTTTTGCACATGAACCCAATTCGGTCACCCGGCTGCACGCCTGCGGCGGCAAAACCCTTTGCAACGGCGACCACCCGGTCGCGGAACGCGCGAGCGGTGACATCGTTCCAGCTGTCGCCCTGAGGAGTCGCAAAAATGACTCGATCTGGGGTGGCAGCGACGCGCTGTTCGAGTAGATCGGTGACGTTATCACTCGGCGCAACAGGAATGATGATTGGTGTTTCTGTGAGATTCACGGTAGCTCCTTCGGTACCCGAAACTGGGTGGAACACCATCAACGACGGTGTGGGGACGGTACGGCTCAAGCTTATTGCACTTCGCCGAAAGTGGACTTCATTCGCCGTTGGGAATCTACAAATCAGGTATTCTGAATGCAGTGATTCTGAGGAGGCCTCCTCAGAAGGTGTGTGTGCTGAAGACGGTGTGCGAAACACGGCTGCCGCTTGGTTCAATCTGAAGTGATGAAGAGGTGAGGCGCGGCGTGATCTACTGGTTCTTTAAGCACCTCGTGTTCGGTCCACTGCTCAAGACGATCTTTCGGCCGTGGGTGCAGGGCGCCGAGAACCTGCCCACAACCGGCCCCGTCATTATTGTGGGCAACCACCTCTCGGTCATCGATTCGTTCTTTATGCCGCTCATGATTGATCGACGCGTCTCGTTTCTCGCGAAGAGCGACTATTTCACCGGCAAGGGCCTCAAGGGCTGGTTTGTGAAGACCTTCATGCTCTCTGTGGGGCAAATCCCGATCGATCGGTCTGGCGGAAAAGCCTCAGAGGCATCACTGAATACCGGGCTGTCAGTGCTCGAACGCGGTGAGGTGCTTGCGCTGTATCCCGAGGGAACGCGCAGTCCCGATGCAAGGCTCTATCGTGGGCGCACCGGGGTGGCGCGATTGGTCCTGGAGTCAGGCGCGGTCGTGGTGCCGGCGGTGATGATTGACACAGAGAAATGCATGCCTATCGGAGCCAAGATCCCTCGAGTGCGTCGCATCGGCACGGTCATAGGTGAACCGTTAGATTTCAGCAGGTTCGCCGGTATGAGTGCCGATCGTTTTGTGCTGCGAAGCGTCACCGATGAGATCATGGTGGAAATTCAGCGCCTCAGCCAGCAGGAGTATGTCGACGTGTACGCTTCTAGCGTTCGTTCCCGGGTTCCTGCTTCGTCATAGGCGGCGGTAGACTGGAGACGCTGCGGATGACCGCAGCAATTTTTCGTTACGGTTCGGAAAGTAGGCTGCAGTGACTCAGCAGAGCGCACCACAACACGTTTCAAGCATCTCCGAGCTTGATCGTTATCGTTCGCTCGTTGCAAAGCAGCAACCCACCTGGGGTGATCCTGCGGCAGTGCAGGCTGCCTCTGATGACCTTGCGAGTCAACCGCCCCTTGTCTTTGCCGGTGAAGTTGATCGCCTGCGTGAGCGCCTGGCTCAGGCAGCACGAGGTGAAGCCTTCTTGCTGCAGGGAGGTGACTGCGCAGAGACCTTTGACGCAGCCACCGCCGACAAGATTCGCGACCGCGTGAAGACGCTGTTGCAGATGGCAGTTGTGCTGACCTACGGCGCCTCGATGCCGGTGATCAAAGTCGGCCGCATGGCCGGTCAATTTGCAAAGCCACGCTCGAGCGATACCGAAACCCGTGATGGTGTGACTCTGCCTGCATACCGGGGGGACCTGGTGAACGGGTACGATTTCACCCCCGAATCACGCGCAACAGACCCCTCGCGCTTGGTGCGCGGGTACCACGTTTCTGCATCAACCTTGAACCTGATCCGAGCATTCACGCAGGGTGGGTTTGCCGACCTGCGTCAGGTGCACGCTTGGAACCAGGGATTTGTGTCAAACCCCGCCAACCAGCGCTACGAAGCTCTCGCCTCGGAGATTGATCGCGCGCTTCGTTTCATGGAGGCGTGCGGTGTTGAAAGCTCCGCGCTCAACCAGACAGAGTTCTACGTCAGTCACGAGGCGCTCCTGCTTGACTACGAGCGGCCTCTGGTGCGCATCGACTCACGCACCGGCGCGCCATACGGTACGTCAGGTCACATGCTCTGGATCGGCGAACGCACGAGAGATCTCGACGGTGCTCACGTCGAGTTCCTGTCGCACCTGAGGAACCCCATTGGGGTGAAGCTCGGCCCAACCGCCACGGTCGATGATGCGCTCCGCCTCATTGACAAACTTGATCCTGAGCGCGAGCCGGGCAGACTTACCTTCATTAGCCGAATGGGTGCTGAGAAGATTCGTGACACGCTTCCTCCGTTGCTTGCAGGGGTGCGCGATGCGGGAGCGACACCGCTGTGGGTCACCGACCCGATGCACGGTAATGGCATCACGACGGCGACCGGATACAAGACCCGTCGCTTCGATGACGTCATGAATGAGCTGTTGGGCTTTTTTGAGGCACACCGCGAGGTCGGCACGGTTCCGGGCGGCATCCACGTCGAGCTCACGGGCGACGATGTGACCGAGTGCCTTGGTGGCAGTGAAAACATCGATGAGGCATCGCTTGCGACTCGCTACGAGTCAGTGTGTGATCCTCGTCTGAACCACATGCAATCGCTTGAGCTAGCGTTCCAGGTAGCGCAAGAACTCAAGAGCCTGGCCCGGTAGCTTCTGACGCGGGTGAGTGCGTGCTCGGCCCGAAGGTGTGAGATTAGATCGAAGCTCTGACTCGTACCTCGGTGCCGGGCTCTACCCGTGTGCCTGCCTGAGGTGTGGTGTCGCGGTCGACTTCTGCTGAGTCCCAGAGGAGCTCTGGAAGTGCAGTCTGGGGTTGTAATCCAAGCGATTCGAGCTGTTCCATCGCACGTCGAAGGCTCATGCCCCTCACGTCAGGGATCTCGATGAGTTCTTTGCCGAGCGAGACGTGGAACCCTACGGTGTCACCCTTGCGCACGGCACCATCGGGCAGAATCAGTGAAATGACATGGCCTTCGGCGACGCTGTCGCTGTAGTCGCTCGTGTTCAGACCCGTGTCGACGTTGAGACCCAGTGTGCTCAAAATGTTCGTGGCTTGTTCCACCGTGTTGCCCGAAAGATCTGGCAGTGGTCCAGCAGACAGTACGAGGTCGATCACGCCTTGTTCTGGGTAGGTTTCGGGGAGCTCCGTGCCGTCGGGATCGGTGATGCGCAGCACCGTTCCCGACTCAGCACTGTCGAAGACTTCTTCTCGTACGGTGCCGACGGTGAATCGCTGGCGCTCGATCTCTTGCTCAGCTTCTTCGAGCGGAAGGCCGACCACACTCGGGAGAGGCAGCAGCTCGGGGCCGGTGGACTCACACAGCTGAACTTCGCTTTCTCGCTCGACACGCGAACCCTCACTTGGCTCAGTGCGCACAGCACGCCCCGCCTCGATGGTGAGGCTCGAGCACTCGACGACCGTTACTCGCAGCGTTGACTCCTCTAAGAGCCCCGTGGCCTCAGTGATGCTGAGTCCTTCGACCGCAGGCACGGTCACGCGCGATCCCGGCCCCTGGCCCCACCACCAGCCACCGAGGCCAGCTGCGCCCAGCAGCACCACGAGCAGGGCAGCGATGAGGACCCCTCGCCGCGATCGCCGTTGCGCAACCCGCTGGGCGCGATCGGTTGCAGAGAGCGGGTGCGGGTTCGGCGAACCTGAGTCTGCGCGGGCGAGCACCTCGCGACTTGCCTCATCGAGCACCGCAGTTGCGGGGGTGATGCCGCCGGTGTCTGGGAGCACCGGAAACACGCGCGTTGCAGCGGCCAAGCCGTCGCGCTGTACAGACCATAGGAATTCGAGTGCTTCGCGAGCGTTCGCTGGCCTGGCGTCGGGGTCACGGTGGGTGGTCCATCGCACCAAATGATCGAACGTCTCCGGCACATCAACGACCACCGTTGACGGCAGTGGCATGTCGGAGTGAGCGTGTTGGTAGGCGATCTGCATTGGTTGTTCGCCCGTGTACGGCTGCTGGCCGGTGAGCATCTCGAAGAGCACGATGCCAAAGGCATAGACGTCGCTTCGCGCGTCTGCAACGCCCCGCGTCACGAGTTCGGGGGAGAGGTAGGCGATTGTGCCGAGCAAAGCTTGCCCGGTCGTGGTGTTTGCGCTGACCGCTCGCGCAAGCCCGAAATCACCGATCTTGATTCGGCCGTCGTCGGCCAGCAACACATTTTCTGGCTTGAGGTCTCGATGCACGATGCCGGCGTCGTGCGCGGCTGCGAGACCTGAGAGGATAGCCTCGGCAATTTCTGTGGCTTGTTCGCTGGTCAACCGCTGATGCTGCTTGAGGAGTTCCCGGAGCGTGATGCCAGGGAGATATTCCATGACCAGGTACGGAACCCCTGCGGCTTCACCCTGATCGAACACATTGACAATGTTCGGGTGACCGAGCCCCGCGGCGCTTCGAGCCTCCTGCTCAAACCGTCGCGTGAAATTTTCGTCATCGCTGAGATGTGCGTGCATGATCTTGATGGCCACACGACGCCCAAGCCGGAGGTCATCTCCGAGATAGACCATTGCCATGCCGCCGCGTGCAATGCGAGAACGCACCACATATCGATCGTCGAGCGTTTGCCCGATGAGCGGATCGACTGGGGCAGAGGTCACCCGGCGATTCTATTCGGCAGAAAACTCCTCAGTGTGGCGGCGCGCCGCCTGGTGCGTGATCCTCGCTCAGTCGTTTAGGCTGGAAGCGTGACTGCCTCCTCAGACATTGCCTATCTGACCATTCCAGATCTCGTTGAACGCTGGAGCACGACTCCGAGCAAACTGCATCGCTTGATCGAGGATCACTATCTCGCTGCAGTGCGCATCGACGGGGTGCTTCGCATCCCCGCAGAGTTCATCGCTGGCGACGAGCCACTGAACTCGCTGCGTGGCACGCTTCTTGCGCTTCATGATGCCGGATTCAGCGAGGAAGAAGCGGTTGCGTGGGTGCTCACCGAAAATAATGAACTGGGTGAGCGTCCGATTGCCGCCCTGAACGCTGGTCGCAAGAGTGCGGTGCGCAGGGCGACGCAGGGTTTGGCCTTCTAACTGTTCGCCGCTCGCGCTGCATGTCAGTCGTGGGCGGGCGCCGCCACGAGCGCTTAGGCCACCCGATTTGTCGCGTGATGAGCGAGCTCGATGAGGCTCGTGCGCACGTCTGGTGTGAGCGGCGCAAAATCGAGTGCTGCTTCAGCGCGATCGACGTTTCTTCGAATCATTGCTTCGACCTGATCTACCGCGCCGCTGTCGCGGATCGTCTGCTGCAGCATGGTGAGCTGTCCGATTTCCAGATCGCGATCTCCGAGCAACTCATCAAACAATCGCTGTTGAGAGGTGGGGAGAGCCCCTCTCGCCAGTGTCGTCAACACCGTCCGTTTGCCCTCGAGGAGATCATCTCCAGCCGGCTTGCCGGTCACCGAGGGGTCACCAAACACTCCCAGAAGGTCGTCCCTCAGTTGGAACGCGACTCCGACGGGCAACCCAAACTCGCTGAGCGCTTGCTCTTGTTCATCTGAGGCTGCCGCGAGCGCGCCGCCAATGAGCAGGGGAGCCTCGACGCTGTACTTCGCCGATTTGTAGACGAGCACCCTAGTGGATCGCTCGAGTTGCACGGACTCCTCAGCAAACCCTGGCTGTTGTTCCTCAACGACATCGAGGTATTGGCCGATTGCCACCTCGCTGCGCATTCGGTTGAAATGGTTTCGGGCGGAGCGTGGGGCGTCAAGTGTGATGGTTGCACGCTCGAAGAGTTCATCTGCCCAAGACTGCAGGAGATCTCCGAGCAGAATCGCTGTTGAAATGCCAAAGTGCCGGGCTTCCCCGCGCCACCCATGATCGCGATGATGCCTGGCAAACAGGTGATGCGCGGCCGCCCGCCCTCTGCGGGTGTCTGAGCGATCAATGATGTCGTCATGGATGAGTGCTGCGGCATGAAACATCTCGAGCGCGCACGCTGCATCAAGCACTGCGGCGACGCGTGACGAGGGGGGTGCGGTCAGATCGAGCGGTTGTACCGCCTGAAAGCCCATCACTGCAAAGCGAGCTCTGAGCCGTTTTCCACCCGTCAGAAATGCGCGGCATTCATCAAAGATGGGGGTCGCGTCGGGACCGAGTGCGTCAAGTGAGGCCTCGTGGCGAGAGATCTCGTCGTCGAGACGCTCCTGTATAAGTCCTGCGAGTCGTGTGGTTTCTTGCACGTGGCTAGCCTAGCTGCGCTAGGGCGAAGTAGACTGGTTGAACCCGGTTTTCAGTGGTGGGAGGCCAACAATGGGGCTGTCAGAGCGCGAACAGCAGTTGCTCGATGATATGGAGCGACGGCTGTACCAGAGCGAAGCCGATGTGTTGAAGGCATCTGGTTCGCCTGCGAAGCTCAACATGCGCTCGCTCGTTCTGGGCATTCTGGTGATTCTCGCAGGAATTGGCGTGCTGCTTGCTGGCGTCGGTCTGCAGATGCTGTGGCTTGGGCTCATTGGCTTTGCGATGATGCTTGGTGGCACGTTGCTGGCGTTCTCGAAGCGCGAGGAGCACATCGAGGACACGCCGTTTTCGCGCTCATCACAGCACCAGGCGACAGCAGATCGTGAGACGCTGACTGACCGTATGAACCGGCGCTGGGACGAGCGAATGGGTGGAGACCGGTAGTCTCGTCCCCGCAAGACACTCATGATGTGGGGGTCCCACACGAAGCGCACTTCGTGTGTTGCTTTCGCCGGTGTGCGCTGACGGTTTCACCGTCATTCTCTGGGGACGACTCGAGGGTCAGGCGGCTTCTGGCGACTTCCCGCGCGACAAGTGCGGTGTTTCTGCGCGCCTCGTGACGGGACGCGTGCTTTGCGCACGCCGCCCGCCATGGTGTTGTGGCGCGCATCTGATGTGCTGATGCCGAGACCTCCCTTCGTCTGAACTGTCGTGGTGGTCGGTGCTGTTCGACCGAGGTGGCGCGGGTGCGAACACTCACCTGAATCGCGTTCGCCTGTTGGTGCGCTGCGGCGGCCCACCCGGCGCGTCGTCCTTGTGCTCGAGTGCTCATTTTGGCGACCGGTCGCGGCGGGGATCAGAGTGGAGCGATTTGTGGTGAAAAAGTGAGCAAAGTGGAGCGAAGTGGGGTAAAGTGGTGAGTGTTGGTACGCTTTGGAGTTCTGAGGCGGAAGCACTGATCCGCAGAAGGGAGTGGCCCAATGTTCCTCGGCACGTTCACTCCCAAGCTCGACGAAAAGGGCCGACTGATCCTCCCTTCGAAGTTCCGAGACGCGCTTGCAGACGGTGTCGTGATTACTCGTGGGCAGGAGCGATGCCTCTACGTCTTCAGTGAGCAGGAATTCGCGCAGATGCATGAGCGAATTCGAGAAGCACCGATTACTTCGAAACAGGGGCGTGATTACCTGCGTGTCTTTCTTTCTGGTGCTCATGCTGAAACTCCCGATAAGCAGGGCCGGGTGACCGTTCCTGCGGCGCTGCGAACCTACGCGGGCCTCGGAAGGGATCTCGCCGTGATCGGTGCTGGGAGCCGGGCGGAAATCTGGGATGCGGATGCGTGGCAGCGCTACCTCAACGAACAGGAAAGCGCGTTTGCAGATATTGAAGAGGAGGTGATTCCGGGAATGTTTTGATCCGGGTTTCGCGGTTTCTCGTCTACCGCCCTGGCGCACCTTCCCCGGTGCCAGGTGGGCCGACGGGGAACCGGGAGGCCCGGTGGCCCGGTGCACGATGAACCTTCACTCAGAATCACTTCTTCCCGGCGAACGGCACACGCCTGTGCTGCTCGACCGGTGCCTCGAACTGCTCGCGCCCGTCGCGCAGCGCACAGACGCCGTCATCGTTGATGCGACCCTGGGCATGGGCGGCCACACCGAAGCGATGCTCGCAGCGCATCCCGGTCTCACCGTGATCGGACTCGACCGTGACACGCAGGCGCAGGCGCTTGCCGGTCAGCGGCTCGCCGCGTTTGGTGGCCGGTTTCGTGGCGTACACGCCGTCTACTCAGAGATTGCTGACGTGGTGCGTGGCCTCGGCTATCAGGCGATCGATGGGGTGCTGTTCGATCTTGGGGTGTCCTCACTGCAGCTTGATGAGGCCGCGCGTGGTTTCGCGTATGCCGTTGACGCGCCACTTGACATGCGCATGGATCAGCGCAGCGGTCAGACCGCAGCTGAGGTACTTGCACACGCAAGCGAAGGCCAACTGCGGGCGATCTTTGAGCGATACGGCGAAGAGCCACTTGCTGGTCGCTATGCTCGGGCAATCGTCGCGGCACGAGCAGAGACGCCGCTCGTCAGCACGGCTCAACTCGTCGATGTGCTGCAACATGCTACTCCCGCTGCAGTGAAGCATCAGCGTCACCCAGCGAAGCGCGTATTTCAGGCGCTTCGCATCGAGGTGAACGGTGAACTCCGTGCGCTCGAATCAGCACTACCGGCCGCACTCGACCTGCTCAATCTTGGCGGGCGAGCAGTGGTGATGTCCTACCAGTCTCTCGAGGATCGCTTCGTGAAACGACTGTTTGCGACACGCACCACTTCGACCGCACCCGCTGGCCTACCGATTGAGCTTCCCGAGCACCGGGCAGAGTTTTCGCTGCTCACTCGCGGCGCCGAGCGGGCAAGCCAGGAAGAACAAGACCGAAACACCCGTTCGATTCCGGTTCGCCTGCGAGCGGTTGAGCGGAAGAGAGAGGCCACCGCATGAGCGCAGAGACCATTCCGCTCGACCGTGAAGCAATGCGTGCGGTGCTCGGTGCTCCGGCGCATACGGCACCAGAGGAGACCCACGCCGGGCGCCCGTCTCTCCACCTCGCGCCCGCACCATCATTTTCAGTCCGGAAGAAGAAGCTCACTCCGATTGCCGGGGCATTGGCAGCCGTTGGCATCATCCTCGTCACACTGATTGTGCAGCTCGGACTGAGCATCGCTGTATCTGAGGGGGCATACGAAGCGAGAGCGCTTCAGGTTGAACTCCGAGACTTGACCCGGGTGGAGCGCGTGCTCACACAGAACGCCGCGAAGCTGTCATCGCCGCAGAACCTTGCGCAGAACGCAGTCAGCCTTGGCATGGTGCAGAACCTGACACCGGCGACCCTTCGCTTAAGCGACGGGGCAGTGCTTGGTGCGATTGCCGGTCCCGTGTCCACAGCCCAGGGGAGCCTGATCGCGAATGCCACCCTCGATGGTTTGCCAATCGTCGATGCGAACGGCCTATTAGCCGAACGGAATCCGGAACAGGCCGCTGAGGTTGCGAGCGCTGCGGCTCAGACGCCGATACCGTGGGAAGGCCCACTCCCGGCACCGGTGACTCACTAAAGCGTCGATTACACCCCTGAAGGAGCAGCTCAATGCCTCGACTGCGACCTCTCGTGGCGCGACGCGTCATTGCACTGGTCTTGGTACTGATCGGCGCAGTGGTGTTCACGATTCGATTGGTCGATGTGCAAATCGTTTCTGCGGCCCAGCACAATGAGGACGCGCTTGATAAGCGGGGAGTGCCAGTTGCCGTGCCGAGCGTGCGGGGCGACATTGTCGATCGCAACGGCGTGGTGCTTGCGACTACTGATGAACGGTATGACGCACAACTCTCACCAAAGAATGTGCGACTCAACGGTGGCAAGTTCTGGCGTGTGGTCGAAGACGGCGGCATTGGAACGGTTCAGGTCAGCGCAGAAGAAGCGTTCGCTGAGATCGGTTCCATCACCGGGCAGTCCGCAGAAGAGATCGGCGCCATTGTTGATGACGCACTCGCAGCAGACCCAAAGTCAGACTTTGCCTATGTGAAACGCGGTATTGATCTGACGACCCTGAACGCACTCAAAGAACTCGATATCCCGTGGATGACCTTTGATACGAACCCGCAACGGGTCTACCCGAACGGTGCGGTCGCCGGCAGTATCGTCGGTTTTGTCGGGTCAGATGGTGCACCGCAGGCTGGGATCGAGTTTTCTCAGAATGAGTGTCTTGTCGGTATCGACGGTAGTGAAACCTATGAGATGGGTGCCGATGGGGTGCGCTTGCCTGGCAGCGTGGTTGTCGCGCAAGAAGTAGAAAACGGTGGCACTGTACAGCTCACTCTTGACGTTGATTTGCAGTTTGAAGCGCAGCAGGTGCTCGACGCGCAAGTTGCAAAGAGCGCCGCAGAGTGGGGCCTCTTGACCATCATGGATGCCAAGACCGGCGAGCTTCTGGCGGTAGCCGAAGACCGTTCCGTTGATCCAAACGATGTGAGCGCCTCAACTGCCGAGCGCAGAGAAGCACGTTCGTTCACTTGGCCCTACGAACCCGGGTCAACCTCCAAGATTCTCACCGCAGCGATGCTCGTGGATCAGGGGGCAGCTGATGCCTACACGCAGTACTACACGACATACTCCGCGACGCCAGAGCCCGGCGTCGTCTACAGCGACGCGTTTGTGCATGACCCCATGCCCTGGACGCTCAATGGCATTCTGGTGGAATCTTCAAACGTTGGTATCACGGGTATCGGTGCTCGGCTCAGTGAGCAGACCCGACACGACTACCTCGCGAAGTTCGGATTTGGTGAGCCAACGCAGGCAGGGATGCCTCTCGAGAGCGCGGGACTGCTGCTCGATGTGCAGGACTGGGATCGGCAAACGAGCTACAACACCATGTTTGGCCAGGGTTTCTCAACCACCATTATTCAAACTGCAAGCAGTTATCAGGCAATCGCAAACGGGGGCGTTCGAATCGAACCCTCACTCGTGAAAAGCTGTACTGATTCGCGCGGAGAGGTGCACACCGCGGAAGAGGCCCAAGAAACCCGAGTGGTCTCGGCTGATGCTGCCCAGCAGACGCTCGCAATGATGGAGAACGTCGCGAATCAAGCCTGGATCTCGGAACAAGCCGCAGTCGCGGGCTACCGCGTCGGCGGCAAGACAGGCACCGCCGAGCAGGGTGATGGTCAGGGCGGGTATCGCAAGGACTTTGTGTATACCTTCGCGGGAGTGTTCCCGATCGATGATCCTCAGTATGTGGCAGTCGCAACCATCGCCTACCCGAAGGCGCAGCACGGCTCAGTGGCTGCGACTGAGGCATGGAATGCTGCGACCAAGGCAACCATTCGCCACGCACATTTGCCTCCGTCGACTGGCGAATATGTGCCACTGCCGGTGACCTATTAACGTGTGCTCCGGCCACGTCGGTCTCGTCGTGGGTAGGATCATGAGGTGACCAGCAAGACCATTCGTCCATTGCACCATGCCTCGGTGTCGCTTGAATCACTTCGCACAGGCTTCGGGCTGGACCTGAGGGGCAGCAGCGATGGGGTGCGTGTCACCGGGGTGACGCTCAATTCGCGTGATGTTCGGCCCGGGGATCTGTACGCGGCGCTGCCCGGCTCTCGCGCTCACGGTGCAGACTTTGTCATGCAAGCGATCGAGCTCGGGGCGGTTGCGGTGTTTTGTGACGAAGCGGCAGCGAATACGATGGAGCAACTCGGAGTGGATGTTCCGCTGCTCGTGAGCAAGTGTGATCCTCGTGAGCTGCTTGGAGAGCTCTCTGCCAGAATCTACGGCACTGACGAACCCGAGTGCTTGATGTTTGGGATAACCGGCACCAATGGCAAGACGAGTGTGGTGTATCTGCTCGATGAACTGCTTCGTCGCGCAGGATACTGTGCGGGTCTCAGCTCGACCGCCGAGCGGAGGGTGAATGGCACCGTGATGCCCTCTGGACTGACAAGCCCAGAGGCTCCGGAACTGCACGCACTGATTGCGCGAATGCATGAGGAGGGGGCGAACGCAATTACCGTTGAAATATCGGCGCATGCGACGGCCCGTCGACGCATCGATGGGGTGCACTTCAACGTTGTTGCGTTCAATAACCTCTCGCACGATCACCTCGATGATTTTGGTGACATGGAGAGTTACTTCCAAGCCAAACTCTCTCTGTTCGTCCCAGAGCGGGCCGAGCGGGGCGTGGTGGTCATCGATACTCCACATGGGCAACGAATCGCGAGAGAATCCCGCATTCCAGTGGCGACCCTGTCGACAGAGTTTGGTGTCGAGGCAGACTGGCACCTTGCAGTGACCTGGCAAAGTTTGGATGGGGTCGGGTTCGTGCTCCAAGGTCCAGGCGGGGCCTACTTTCGGGGCTCCGTGCCAATGTTTGGCAAGTTCATGGCAGAGAACGCCGCGCTTGCGTTGATTATGCTGCATGAGGCAGGAGTCAGCATTGAACGGGTGGCAGGCGCTCTGACACGCGGAGTGATTCCGGTATACATTCCAGGTCGGCTTGAAGAGATCACACCCAAGGAGCTTGCTCAAGAGCCCTCCGACGCGAAGGTTCGATTCTTTGTTGACTATGGGCACACACCCGGAGCGTTCTCCGCGACCCTCGATGCACTTGGAGAGGTGGCTCCTGGGCGAGTGATCTTCATGTTTGGTGCGGATGGCGACCGGGATCGTTCCAAACGCGAGGACATGGGACGCATCGCGGCGGCTGGTAGCGATATCGTCATCATCTGCGACTATCACCCACGAACGGAAGATCCTGCTGCAATTCGAGCACAGCTGCTTGCAGGTGCCCGCTCTGCTGGACGCGCTGAGGTATGTGAAGAGCCCGACCCGAGAGCCGCAATTCGACTCGCCATTTCGCTCGCGCGACCAGGCGACGTTATTCTGTATGCGGGCCCTGGGCATGAAGAGCACCAGGACATTGCTGGCGTGCAGGTCGCGTATTCGGCACGAGAAGAAGTACGCGGAGCACTCCGCGAGGCGGGAATGCTTGAGTGATTGCACTGACACCGGAAGAGATCGCGGCAGCTACACACGGTCGGCTAGTGATGAACAACGACGGTGACGCAGCAGAGCGAATCTCGGGCCAGGCGCAGACCGATTCACGCGAGGTGGCGGCTGGACACATATTCTTTGCCCGCCGCGGCGAAGAGACCGACGGGCATCGATTTGCCACGCAAGCCGTCGACAATGGTGCGTCACTGCTGGTGGTGGAGCATGAGGTTGACGGGCGAGTCCCACAGGTGGTTGTCGAGGACTCGACAGTGGCGCTTGGGCAGCTCGCGCAGCATGTGATTGCGCAGGTGCGTGCTCAGGGTGCGCTGCGAGTCGTCGCGATCACCGGATCAAACGGAAAGACCACGACGAAGAATCTTGTTGCGGCGATGGCGGCGCACCGTGGTTCGACGGTCGCAAGCGAAAAGTCGTTCAACAACGAGGTTGGTGGGCCGCTCACTATGCTTCGGGTCGAGGCCGACACCGAGATCCTGGTCGCCGAGATGGGGGCGAGCGCACCCGGCGAGATTTCGCGTCTGACCGCAATGGCGCCGCCTCATATCGGTGTGGTGCTCTCCGTCGGGCTCGCGCATGTTGGGGAGTTTGGCGGCATCGAAGCGACGTACGATGCGAAATCTGAGATGGTGCACAATCTCCCTCACTCAGCCGTAGCGGTGTTAAACCGTGACGATCCCTGGGTAGCCAAAATGGCCGACCACACCGCTGCGCGAGTCGTGTGGTTTGGCCTTCGAGAGGACGCCCATGTGCGTGCGAGCGAGGTGGTCGGCACCGCCTCCGGCACGACCTTCGTGCTGCACATTGCAGATGACACTCGCCCCGTGCACTTTCGAGTGTTGGGCGAACACCACGTCATGAATGCGCT
>LSQX01237429.1_pt1 | contig 32175 bp, 24 predicted proteins | sample 654561 | NCBI WGS metagenome assembly LSQX01 (sample SAMN04489861, study PRJNA283612) | anaerobic digester metagenome | isolation source: 4 biogas reactors fed with cattle manure at either 37C or 55C with and... | place: Denmark: Kongens Lyngby | collected 2014 | reverse complement strand
AGGTCCACATAGTCCTTCACACCAAAGCAGTAACAGGTAGGACAAACACTGGTACAGGAACCGCAAGCCAGGCACTCTTCCTTGACCTCCCGCCACACCGGATGGTCATAGTTTTGATGAAGCAGAACACCAAGATTATCAGCATCAATACGCCTGGTGATCTGCTGCTGTGCAACTCTCAAACTCCTGTTCCTGGCAATAAAGTCTTCATTGGAAGCTGCATTAAGCCCTTTGACCATTTCTCTGCCTTTGTTACTGCCCACCTCAACCATATATCTATCCCCTAGATCGGTGAGGCAGAGGTCAAAGCCTATATCAGCAGAAGGACCAGTATTAAAGGAAGCACAGAACCCATCGGAGCATGGTGAAACACAGTTCAGAGCGACAATGGCGGTATTTTCACGGCGTGCTTTGTAATACGGGTCTGGATATGTCTCCAAAAATACCTTATCAAGGCTCAACAAACCATTCAAGTCACAAGCATGCACTCCGAAAAGAACACGTTTCCCTACTTTTTCCGGAGTTTTCCCCTCAACAACACCTTCAAACTCATAAAGAACTTCCCCTGGCATGTGGATAAACTTTTTAGCCGGAGGCAGAATAGTGGTATCATAATCAAGGCACAGTGCCTCTACGTCCTCAATGGGCGCGAAGACATACTCATCCCCTTTGGCAACTGGCCCTAATACCTCATTATCTTTCTTTAACGCGGCCACAAAGTTACCCAATTCCGCTTTCGGGAGTATATAAGCTTCCACTGGCTTAATACACCTCCTACAAATATACAGTTTTAATTGACACTCGAAAATAGTATTCTATCTAAGCAATTGCCACCCCCTTGGATTTATTTATCCATGTCAGCATTGTACTGTAGAAAGATTATTTCTACATCGACAGGTTATTTCCTTCTATAAAATTAGTTTTTTCCCTCGGAAAAAGGGTGACAAACTCAATCAGTAATTAATTTAAGCTAATATAACGACAAAAATAAAACAAAAACGAGTTATTCCAACCCGTTTTTGTTGAAATGTGGCGAAAAAGAGGGGAAAGGCGAGTAAAAGCAGTGGTTAGTTAAGCATCAGTTTTGCTCCCGCAGCCAGCAGAACAATCCCTAATAGTTTCCACCAGGTGAAGGGAATGGCGCGCAGGCCGAACAGGCCAAAGTGATCGATGATCAGGGCTGCAGAAACCTGGCCCACAATGATCACAGTAGTGGCTACGGCAACACCCAGTTTAGAAATGCTGGCCATGACCGTATAGATAATAACAATGGAGAGTATACCACCTAGGTAGGCAAACCAAGGAGCATCCCCCAGCCCGGCCAAATTGCCCTGCCCCAGGCCAAGGCACAGTATCACAAAGAGTGCAGCTGTGCCGATAACATGCACAACAAAATTCGCCTCCATCAGACCGATCACTTTACTTAATGCTGTATTGAAGGAACCCTGCAATGCCATAGAAACGCCAGCAATCGCAGCACTAAGGAAGGGGAGGAAAGCAAATTTCATAAATAAACTCCTTCCATGATTAGTTGTCCAACTGGGTCCTTTAAAATGATGCCATTTCTAAAACAATTCCATAGAGGAGATCTGCCTCGCTCACCACAAGGGTCCTGGCCTCTAGATAACCCATAATTGCCCAGAGAATAGTAACCCCAGCAACAATAATATCTGCTCTTTCAGGCTGCAACCCAGGGACCTTTTTTCGTTCCTCATTATTCTTTGCAGCAAGAAAAAACATTATTCTCTCCACATCATCCTTGCTGAGAGTATAACCATGGACCAATTGAGGATCATACAGCTCCAGCTCCTGACAAACCGCAGCTATAGTTGTGATGGTTCCCCCTACACCGATAAAAAAGGGAGCAGGCAAGAGCTTAATTTCATCTAGGACATCTTTCATAGGAAGGAGTAGTTCTGAAAGGAGACGGGGTTGCTCGGTCAAGCGAACAGCACCAAGGGGTATGCTGTGGCAGCGCAGTTCGTCGAGGCTCCCTTTTTGAGGGAGATAGGTAAACTCAGTGCTCCCACCACCGATATCGATGATCAGCCCTGTTCCCTGAGGAAAAACGGAATGGCAGACACCCAGGTAATTGAGGCGGGCTTCCTCGCTCCCGCTGATGATCTCTATATCCATCCCTGTACTCCTGTAGGCTTGATCAAGAAAAAAAGCCGCGTTTGCTGCCTCACGCACAGCACTGGTAGCGACTACTCGGTAGCGATCAACATTAAATTGCTTGATCAACTTATGGTATTCCTGCAGAACATTAATGGTCCGCTCTATAGGGCCCTTCCCAAGGATTCCCTTACCGGTCAGCCCTTCCCCAATTCTGCTGGTTCTCAACGCGGTAAAAACCGGTTTAATCCGCCCTCCCTGCAGATCAGCGATCAATAAACGGCATGAATTGCTTCCGATATCGATCGCAGCCAGCCTGTCAGTCAAATTGTATCACACCCCGTTTAGTCACCGATTACAGCATTCTCATCAGGGATCTGGACCCTACCCGGCACAGCATCACGGATCGGCACTTCACCAGGCTTAACAAGCCCCAACTCCTCCCGTGCCCGCTCCTCAACATAGGCATCACTGGAGTAGTACTCGATCTGTTTTATTATTTCTTTTCTTTTCGCCATCAACTCTTTTTCCTGGAGCTGGTAGTCTTTTAAATCACCCTTCAACTTCCAAATCTTGAGTTGAACAGGGAGCAGGAGCAGACATACTCCGCAAAAAATCAAGGCTAAACAGATGAAACGCCGCTTCCATACCGCCTTTTTTTGCCTGCTGTTGAAATTTTTATTCTTTTTCCAACTCACCTAACAACTAACCCTCCTCTTCACTCTCTGCTCCGAATAAACCAAGGTCTGTGGGGATCACAATGACCACCTCATAACCCTTGCTGCGTGCCCGGCTCAAAAGGGTTGCCACTGTAGCAGAATTAACACCCAATCTCTTGGCGATCTCCTCATTTCCCAGGCCTGTTTCTTTGAGAACTACTGCTTGTTTTTCTCGAAAACTGAGTTTTTCCGCGCCGCGAATTTCTATATGCATGAGGCCCCACCGTACTGGCTATTTAACTTATCCACAAATTGTGGACAAATTGTGGATAATTTTATTACATATTTCTATACTTTCTATATTCATTATAGAATCCCTTCTCCAACAAAAAAAATTTTGAGGCCAGCCTAATAATTTATTAACAACTCACTGTTTATTTCTTCGTGAAATATTTTGAACAAACCCTGCTCATCCGGTTGAACAAAGGGGTTAGCGAACAAATCCACAAGGAAATGCTGCATCAAAATAGGGTTTTCCACATTACCAACAAGGGGGGATTACCCCTTTCTCCGCCATTCCCAAATCCGGCGTCTGATCAAACGCCAGCAGTAAGAGAAGGGAAGCAAAATAAGGCGAAAAACCCCGCAGATAAACTGCATAGCAAAATTTAGCACCCAAACGACCAAACGGAAAGGAAAAAGAATGATCTGGCTGCAGATGATTAAAATTTTTAACAGCAGGCGAAAGAAGCGCCCGATCTGAAGAAAACAATAGTAGAGCGGCTCTCTCACATAGCGGCTGACAAATTTGAGATAAGCCACCATACCGACAGGCAGGAAGAGGATGGGTAAAAAGCGCATCACCCCTCCTGTGAACTGGAAAAAGACATAAAAATCTATAGCTGCACATATAACCCAGAAAAAAAGGTCACTGAACTGTGTGGATAAATATCCCTGCCTGATCTGCCTGCGCAGTAAGCGGTAGCAGTCAAAAAGAAGGCCATTACCGGCTCCTAAACCGGTGACGATCAGAATCAGCAAAAACTCCTGCGCCACCGTTTGTGTCATTTGATCAATCGTTGAAGAATATTTTTGCCTTTGGCTTTGATTTTTTTGCCGCGCTGTTCACTAAATCCCAGGGAGGTGATCAGACCCTCGACTATCAATTCCCCGGAAGCCAAGTCTAAATGGGTGATGTGCATCCCATCCCCCTTGAGAACCAAGTTGCCGATCCCAGTTTCCAGGACGATTTCCTGTTCATCAAAGCTGACCACCTGCTGCACCCCGGTTGTCCTCAAGCTTTCTCTGTTAGTCAAAGTCAGTTCTTGGTCCTGCTGCGGCAATTGGGGTCCCTCCTTTCATACATTCCTCTTCCATAATATGTGGTGAAAGGAGCAATTAGACCCTCTATCTTCCCATCTGTTTGGGGCACAGCTTATAGCAAAGCTTGTACTATGGCCGGCCATTCTGTCTTTGTAGAACGTGTAGCATATCCAAAGCCTTCCCTGTTCCTTTGGCCACACAGGAAATAGCATCCTCTGCAACATGCACAGCTAATCCTGTTTTTTCACTGATCAGCATATCCAGCCCGTGCAGAAGGGCTCCTCCACCGGTCATCACAATCCCCCGGTCAACTATATCAGCAGCCAGCTCAGGTGGTGTCTGCTCTAACACCTCTTTTACCGCATCAACTATCTGGGATACCGGCTCCTGAAGGGCTACAGCAACCTCATCTGAAGTAACCTCAACGGTCTTGGGAAGGCCTGTCACAAGATCACGGCCGCGAATCTGCATACTTGCCCCGGCATCTTTGGCTTCAAGGTAGGCGGTTCCAATTCCGATTTTCAGTTCTTCTGCAGTGCATTCTCCGATCATAAGGTTGTACACCTTGCGCACATGTCTGATGATCGCTTCATCGAAATCATTTCCCGCTACCCGAATGGATTTGGTACAAACAATCCCACCCAGGCTCAAAACAGCTACATCTGTAGTGCCTCCACCCACATCCACAACCATATTGCCTCTGGCTTCATCGATCCGAATCCCGGCTCCCAGGGCAGCTGCTACCGGTTCTTCAATAAGATATGCCTGGCCAGCTCCTGCCTGGATGATAGCCTGTTTGGCTGCTCGCTGCTCTATACTGGTAGCGCCAGAGGGTATGCACACCATCACCCGCGGTCGAATAAGAAAGCGCTGTCGTATCGCTTTACGCACAAAGTAGCGCAGAATATATTCTGTAACATTATAATCAGCGATAACTCCTTTCCTTAGCGGGCGCACTGCTACGATATTGCCGGGGGTGCGCCCCAGCATCTGCCGTGCCTCATCCCCCACAGCGATCATTTCCCCTTTTCTGGTATCGATAGCAACAACAGTAGGTTCATTGAGTACAATGCCAGCACTTTTTAAATAAACAAGCACAGTTGCTGTTCCCAGGTCAACCCCGATATCTTCTTTCCAAAACATTTTATTTACATCCCTTTCGAAATTGGATTAGCTATCTTATTTTGGATTATATTAGCACTTTTGTTATGATTTCGACGAAAATACAGGTTAACCTGCTGATGTTACCAATTTTTTCTCTAATATTTTATTCTCCCCTGTACTTCCTTCTGGTTGCTTCCCCACCCCGCAGATGGCGCTCAGCCTTATTGCGGTCGAGAATAACCCGCACCTTTTTGGCCAATTGCGGATTAATTCTGGGCAACCGCTCAGCCAAATCTTTATGAACAGTGCTTTTGCTTACTCCAAAAACTTTGGCTGCCTGCCGAACAGTTGCTGAAGTTTCCAAAATATATTTGCTGATCTTAATGACCCGGCGGCGGATATACTCCTGCACTATGGCTCCCCCCGTTTTCAGCTATCAGTACAATATATCCAGAGGAAAAAGGAAAAAGACTAAGAGGAGCAGCCGGTAACTTGAGGATCAATTTGCATAATTAACAAGTCAGCTTTGCTGCTTTCTTATTTCAGCAAAGGGTTGGGCAAAACAAAAAAACTGCCCAGCTGAAACAGCCAGGCAGTTCTCCCGAGATCATTTCTCTGGAATGGTTTTCAGTTTGGTCCCTTGATAATAGTGGCTGAGGATTTCATCATACTTTGCCCCACTCTGAGCCAGCCCGTTTGCCCCATACTGGCACATGCCGACAGCATGACCATATCCCCGGGTAGAGAAAAGGACCTTCTCTTTAGTGCAGGCCACCTTAAAATCGGTAGATCGCAATCCCAATCTTTTGCGCAGCTCAACCCCTGAGAAGACCTGAGAGCCCACTTTTACTTTTTTCACTCGACCACTTTCTGTCCGCTCCTGGATCTTTATCAGCTCGAAACCAGCAGCAGGTATCGCTTGATCACTGATCTTCAGCTTTGTGAACAACTCTTGCAAAGATATTTGAGTATTGACCGGCTTCTGCTTTTCAGGAGCATCATAGCTGCAAACAGCTCTCTTCAAATAGGGCACTTCATGGCCCCACACCTCCCTGGCATCCTCAGTGCCCCTCCCTCCACAGCTGGAATGATAAACCGGATCTATTAATTGGCCTTCATAGGTTAATAACTCGCCAACTGTTGCCAGTACAGCTGATCTGATCTTTTGATAGTTGGGACGGTAATTCCAGCCCCACCGCTTCCTCATCTCCTCATTGCTGATCCAGGCCTGGCAGTGGCCGGGATCTGCACAAAGGTGAGCTTCAGGGTGCTGATCATCCTCTTCTTCCCTGACCATGCGCAGCAAGCAATAGGTGCGGGCAGCCACCGCCTGTGCCTTTAAAGCCTCCTCATGAAAAGAGACCGGCATCTCTGCAGCCACAACACCGATCAAATACTGCTCCAAAGGCAGGGAAATGATCTCCTCCTCTGAGATCTGCAGCTTCACCTGCACCCCCTCCTCTTTGACCGGTTCTCTGCTCTCCCAGCTGCAGCCCCGAACTAAAAGGGCGGGAATACCGATCACCACCAGGGTCAGCACAACTATCATATAGCCTAACCAGCGGTAACGCCCAAATTTTACTGCCATTCCCCTGCCTACCCTTTCACTAAGCTTATTTAACCTATTCCCAATTTTATGCAATTAATGGCAGGGTTAGAACCAGTAACCCCCTTCCTTCCCGCTGGCTAGGCAATAGAGTTTTTTAACCCACCGGCTCAGCAGACATGCTGGGCGATCAAAAAGCACCACCAGGCCCTTAATCCGGTGGTGCTTTTTTATTACCTTTTAACTAAATATAACCTTATACCTCCAAACTAATATATCACTGTTCATCGATCAGATAGACTTTTGTAGAACTCATACCTTTCTATAGCATCCTGTCGTGTTTTTTCAAACAACTGATCAGCTGTATCAGGATACAGTTGAGCCAAGGATGAGTAGCGCACTTCACCCATCAGGAAATCCTTGAAGGAAGTAAAATCCGGCTCTTTGGAATCAAGTATAAAGGGATTTTTACCCTGTTTCTTAAGATCCGGGTTATAACGGTAGAGTTGCCAGTAGCCACACTTGACAGCTTTAGCTATCTCTGTCTGAACCTTGGACATGCCTCCCTTGATACCATGGTTGATACAAGGAGCATAGGCGATGATCAGTGAGGGCCCCTTATAGGCCTCGGCCTCAACAAGGGCCTTAATGGTCTGATTCATATCAGCACCCATACCGATCTGGGCCACATAGACATAACCATAGTTCATGGCCATCGCTCCCAGGTCCTTCTTCTTGGTCTTCTTACCGGAGGCAGCAAACTTGGCAACAGCCGCAGCCGGGGTAGCCTTGCTGGCCTGGCCGCCGGTATTGGAATAAACCTCGGTGTCAAAGACGAGGACATTGACATCCTCATTGGCCGCTAGAACATGGTCCAGTCCACCATAGCCAATATCATATGCCCAACCGTCTCCACCAAATACCCACACCGATTTCTTCACCAGTTGATCCTTTAGTTTATAGATCTCCTGCAATACAGAATCATCACTTCCTGTAATCAGCGGGATGATTCTGGAGGCAGCGGCTTTTGAGATTTCTGCGTCATCCTTCCCATCGAGCCATTGCTGGAAGGCTTCTTTCAGATCAGGGGAGATATCCTGCTTCAAAGCCTGTTCCATCAATTCCACAAGCCGGTTCCTCTGTTGCTGGATACCTATACAGATACCGTAGCCATACTCAGCATTATCCTCGAACAGCCCGTTCGCCCAGGCCGGCCCCTTGCCCTCCTTATTGGTACAGTAAGGTATCGACGGAGCGCTGGCACCCCAGATAGAGGAGCAGCCAGTGGCGTTAGCTATAATCATCCGGTCGCCAAATAATTGGGTAACCAGTTTGGCGTATGCTGTTTCTACACAGCCACCGCAGGCCCCGGAGAACTCCAGCAATGGCTGGGCAAACTGACTCCCCTTGATGCTGTTTCTCTTAAAGAGATCATCTTTGACCTTTAAGGTCATTGCAAAATCCCAGTTGTCAGCCTCAGCTGCCTGTTCTTCCAGAGGCTTCATCACCAGGGCCTTTTCCTTAGCTGGGCAGATCTCAACACAGCTGCCGCAGCCCATGCAATCGAGGGGACTGACCTGGATCCTGTACCCAAAACCAGCTAATGTCTTTCCTGCCGCCGGTTTGGTTTCAAAGGACGCCGGTGCATCCTTTGCTTCATCCTCACTCACCAAGAACGGCCTGATGGCAGCATGCGAGCAAACCATTGAGCAGCGGTTGCACTGGATGCAGTTCTCTTTGATCCAGTGGGGAACAAAAGCAGCCACACCCCGCTTCTCATAACGAGATGTACCTAAGGGGAAGGAACCGTCCTCTCTCCCTTGGAAAGTGCTAACAGGAAGTTTGTCACCCTCTAACCTATTCATCGGCTCGAGGACATTTGCGATGAACTCTGGCACCTCTTTGGTAGGTTCACTGGGATCAACAGCCTCAGCCCAGCTGTCAGGAATATCTACTTTAACCAGGGCAGAGGCGCCTTTATCTACAGCGGCATAGTTCATTTTGACCACGGCCTCCCCCTTCTTGCCGTAGGCTTTCTTAATAGCGCGTTTCATCTCAATTTCCGTCTGCTCCATTGGAATCACATTGGACAATTTAAAGAAAGCTGACTGCATCACCATATTGGTGCGGTTGCCCAGTCCCAGGTTGCGAGCGATATCGACAGCATCGATAATATAAAAGTTGATCTTGTTCTTCGCCAGATAACGTTTGACCGAAGCCGGTAATTTCTCCTCCAGTTCCTCTGGCTTCCAGGTGCAGTTGAGCAAAAAGGTGCCGCCCTGCTTCAAGCCGGAAAGCATGTCCAGAGTGTAGATATATGACTGGTTGCTGCAGGAAACAAAGTCAGCCGTGGTGATCTGATAGGGTGATCTGATTCTCTCCTTGCCGAAGCGCAAATGGGAAACAGTAAAACCGCCTGACTTCTTGGAGTCATAGGCGAAGTAAGCCTGGACATAGAGATCAGTATTATCGCCGATAATACCTACCGCCTGCTTGTTAGCGCCGACTGTGCCATCAGAACCGAGGCCATAGAATTTGCACTGGATCGTGCCCTCAGGGGTGACATCGATGGTCTCCTTGCGCTGTAGAGAAAGCCCTGTGACATCATCGACAATACCCAAGGTGAAACGAGGCTTCGGCTGTTCCGCCTTGAGATTTTCATACACAGCAATGATATCGGCCGGGATCAGCTCTTTGGAGCCGAGGCCATAGCGGCCGCCGATGATCAACGGTTTGATCTCAGCATCGTAGAAAAGGCTCTTCACATCCTCCAGTAATGGTTCGCCAAGGGCACCCGGCTCTTTGGTGCGGTCGAGAACAGCGATCCGTTTGACACTCTTCGGCAGTACCTCGAAGAAATACTCAGCAGAGAAGGGCCGGTAGAGATGAACCTGGATCAGGCCGACCTTCTCTCCTTTTTTAGACAGGTAGTCAATGGTCTCCTCAATGGTGTCACAGGCAGAACCCATAGCTACAATGAGCAACTCTGCATCAGGCGCTCCATAATAGTTAAAGGGACGGTAATTCCTACCGGTCAGCTTGTTGATTTCCTGCATATAGCCATTGACAATATCAGGAACAGCAGCATAGAATGGATTGTTTGCTTCCCGTGCCTGGAAAAAAATATCCGGGTTCTGGGCTGTTCCCCTAACCACCGGATGCTCCGGGTTGAGCCCACGGCGGCGGTGCTCCTGAACAGCATCCCAATCGACTAATTTGGCCAGATCCTCATAGTCGAGCACTTCAATCTTCTGTTGCTCATGTGATGTCCTAAAACCGTCAAAAAAGTGCATAAAAGGAACCCTGGCTTTGATGGCTGCCAGGTGGGCAACACCGCCCAGATCCATTACCTCCTGTACACTACTGCTGGCCAGCATGGCCACACCGGTCATACGGCAGCTCATTACATCGGAATGATCGCCAAAAATGCTTAGTGCATGTGTAGCTACAGCTCTAGCAGTAACATGAAATACGCCAGGCAGCAGCTCACCTGCGATCTTATACAGATTAGGGATCATTAGCAACAAGCCTTGTGATGCTGTATAGGTTGTACCCAGAGCACCAGATGCCAGTGCACCATGGAGAGCTGCCGAGGCTCCAGCCTCAGATTGCATTTCCACTACCTTCACCGGCTGTCCGAACAGGTTTTTCAATCCTTGCGCTGCCCACTCATCAACATATTCAGCCATCGGTGATGATGGAGTAATCGGGTAGATACATGCACAGTCTGTGAATGCATAAGAAACATAGGCTGCAGCGTGGTTCCCATCCATCGTTTTCATAGTTTTTGACATTTCAGCAACCTCCTATAGTATTTATAAATTAATTTAACATTTGCTGTTTTAATTTTTATATCTATTCTTCATTTGCCTAAACTGCTGTTGATTGTAATCAGCGCAATTGTCTTTTGACAGCAGATATCTTTAATATGAATAACACCTTTATATTATCATATTGATATAAACTCTTCATTAAGATTAAGGTGTCAGTCCCACTAACGGCCAGTATACATTGGCAGCAAGTGTTGACATGATAATATACATTGCGGAAATAGCCACCCCTGCCTTCAACATATCCTTTGTCTTAAAAAAGCCTGTAGAGTATGCCGGCAAATTAGCTGGAGACTGAGAAGGAAGAAAAAAACAAAGACTGCTTCCTAAGAGAGCCACCATTGTTAACCAGATTGGGTTGCCATTATTTACTGTGGCAGTAGCGATAGCTAACGGAATCACGATTGTTACAAAGCCAAGCACACTGCCGAAACCGAATCTTATTATCATAAATAGAACGTATATCGCTGTTACTGTAAGTTCAATAGGCAACTTATTCGTAAAACCAAAAGCCAAGCTTGCCAACCAATTAATTGTGCCGGTTTCCTGTAATGCAAACGCTAATCCGATACTGGAACCAAAAATAATAATAGAACCCCAGTCCACTTTTTGAACTGCTTCCCGCCATTCGATCAACCCGATGCCTGGCATAAACACAAGCACACTGACTGCCAAAGCTGATAATCCTAATGGTATATGAGTAATAGAGTTTGTCACCCATAATAGAAACATCAGGCAAAATAAAACGACCAGTTTAGTCTCTTGTTTTGTAATCTTGCCCATTTTCAAAAGCTCAGACTCTACGATTTTCATCCCATCCTGTAGCGATATTTTTTCAATGGGAAATATTTTCATAAGGATCGGAGCTACTAACAGAGACATTAATAAAGATGGAGGAAACATGATAATGAACCATTCCAAATAACCAAAAGAATAGTTTATGGTTTTTTCCAGTATACTGCTGGTATACACAGTTGAAAGAGAACTTGTTAACAACGCTGCTGCAATAGTATGGGAAGTATAGGTTACAGACAACATTAAAACTATTGCTAAATTGCTTTTTTCCAAGGACATTGTTCTTATAAAGCCTGCTAAAATCGGTATTAATAAAGCAGATCGCCCGGCTGCAGAAGGAATAATAAAAGATAATATAATTACTGCCGCTACAGATACATAAACCAAACTTTTCGTATTGGCTTTTCCCCCGATCACCAAAGAATATGCGATACGCTTATCAAGACCGGTTTTATTCATCGCTGCCGAAAGAATAAAAACACCTATTAAAAGCCAAATAGAGCTATTCATAAAACCGGATACTGCTTGTGAAAACTCAACAACATTAAATAAAGGCAATAAAACAATTATTAACAATCCGGTTACAGCAGGATGTAGTTTCTCTGTTACCCATAGAAAAATAGCGATACAAAGAATAATTAAAACGGCATAACTTTCAACAGGCATAATTTGTCCTCTCCCCCAAATCTTATCTCAAGGATTTAGCCCTAATAATGGCCAGTAGAAATTCGCAGCAAGTGTTGTCATGATAATATACACTGCGACAACTGCTATCCCGGCTTTCATCATATCGCTGACTTTAAAAAAACCTGTTGAGTACGCAGGCAAATTGGTTGGGGACTGAAAAGGAAGAAAAAAACTAGTACAGCTTGCCGCCACTGACACCATTATTATCCAGACCGGGTTCATATCATTTACTGTGGCTATGGCAATAGCTAACGGAATCACAACTGTTATATAGCCAAGCCCACTTCCAAAAACAAATCTTATTGACATAAAAAAAACCAAAATGACTGCTGTTATGAATTGAAAAGGCAATTTACCCATCACGCCAAAAGCCAGAGTTGCCAATTGTTTGATAGTGCCCGTTTCCTGTAATGCCACAGCTAATCCAATACTGGAACCAAAAATAATGATAGATCCCCAATCAACTTTTTTAACTGCTTCCTTCCATTCGATCAACTCAATGCCTGGCATAAATACAAGCACACCTGCTGTTAAAGCTGATAACCCTAATGGTATATGAGTAACAGAATTAGTCACCCATAATAAAAACATCAGGCAAAACAAAATGATCAATTTTATCTCTTGCTTTGTAATCCTGCCCAATTTCAAAAGCTCTGACTCTACCGTATTCATCCCCTCTTGTATCGATACTTTTTCAATGGGGAACATTTTCATAAGGATAGGAGCTACTAAAATAGACGATAAAAAAGCCGCAGGAAACATTAAAACAAACCAATCTAAATAGCTAAAAGAATAGTTCAAAGTTTTTTCTAATACACTGCTGGCATACACGGTAACAAGAGAACTTGTTAACAGTGATGGCGCAATAGTATGAGATGCAAAGGTCACACTCAGCAACAATACTATTGCCAAATTGCTTTTTTCCAAAGACATCGTTCTGATGACGCCCGCTAAAATCGGTACCAATAATGCAGTCCGTGCAGCCGCAGAAGGAAGGATAAAAGTTAGTATGATCGCTGCCATGACTGACATATAAACCAAATTTTTAGCATTGGCTCGCCCTCGGATGACTAAAGAATAAGCGATACGCCTATCCAGTCCAGTTTTATTCATCGCTGCTGACAGGATAAAAACGCCTATTAAAAGCCAAACAGAGCCATCCACAAAACCGGATACAGTTTGCGAGAAATTAATAACATTAAACAGCGGTAATAATACGATTATTAACAATCCGGTTACAGCAGAAGGAATCTTTTCAGTTGCCCATAAAAAAATGGCAATAGCAAGAATTAACAAAACACTATAGCTCTTAATGAGCATATATTTAATCTCCTCGATCTGTTTATAAACTGAGCTCCCTGCCTTGTTACCTCATGTGCTCTTCAATCAACGCGATTCATGTAAATATACTGATCGTGATCTTTATTTGATAATCCTAAAGTTTCACGTAAATTAATATCCTCAGACATTATGGTAAAAAAAATTACTTGCTCTCTTATTAAGGCTTGAAAGATAACAGAGGCTGCGCGCCTCTGCTATCTTTTCATTCACCTTTTGTTTTATCTTATATAATTTTCAAATCTGCAATTAAATCGTCAACTTTAGTGAGCTCTTCAAATTTGGACAGAGTTTGTACAAGCTTCTCAACCTTATCTTCGCTAAAGAAAAGCCCGGCATTGTCTCTGAATTTTTCAATAACCTTGTTTGGATCGAGCGGGTTTTCGGCTGATCCAGTTTCAGTTCTTTGAACCCTATGGTATTCTTTGCCGTTTTTCAGAATTATTTTTACATCACCTGGGAAATGTCCTGGAACTGCTGCATTTTCATCAATTATACAATCTACTCTATCCATCAAACCTTCCAAAACCGGGTTGTTAAGATAGTTCGGACTTATTTCCTGGTGTCCCACTTTACCTTTTTCAATTGCCATAGCAATACAATAAGGGAGGCTGTAACGCATTGCATTGTCACTGGGTGGTCTTCTCTTAGCCTCGATGGGCTGGACAATAGTAAGCGCTTCTAGCGGATCAACACGGCATTCTATCCTATCAATCATATCAGCGGTTAATCCATACTCTTCCCTTAAAGCAAGAGTAATATCAATAAACGAAGCGATGTAATGGCAAACCGGGTACATCTTTGAAATGACCTCTGTAGTCAGCCACACTTCGCCTAAATCCTCAAAGGCCTCCATCAGACCCTCTGTATCACCAACATGGCTTTTCCATATGCCTGTTTCCCCTTCAAATATTGTCCGAGGCCCTGTAAAGCCCTTTTCAGCTAGCAGCACTGAATAAATACCGCAATGGGACGGCCAACCTGCATGGAGTTTCTTAGGCCAGGTGCCATCGCGCGAAAACTCCATCAAGGCAGCAGCCTGGCTTCCGCAAATACCCAATGCATTAACCAGATCCTTTTTAGGCAGCTTTAAAAGCCTCGCGGCAATACAGGATGCCACAAAAGAGCCCATCACTCCTGTTGTTTGAAAACCGCGCATGTGGAAACGGCCCTTGGTCGCCAAACCCAATCTAATCAAAATTTCATAGCCGCAAATGGCTGCAGCCAAAATATCCTTTCCAGAAGCCCCAACCGCCTCACCTACAGTGATAGCTGTGTTAACTACAACACCACTTGGATGCACTATCCCGCCCACATGGGTATCATCGAATTCCATTCCATGAATCAAGGTTCCATTTGCTAATACCGCATCGGCCATAGAGGCCTTCTTATCTGTACCCCATAATGTACTTTCAGGTTTACTATCCATTCTAACAACTACATCACGCACAATAGTTGCAGGTTCTGTTTCACAAGCAACCAATGCGACACCTAAGGTATCCAATATTAGTCTTTTTGCGTGTTCAAGGACATCATTCGGTACAGAGTCCAATGACAAATCCATTGTAAAATCAGCAATAATCTCAGCTAAGGTTTTCTCTGCCATCAAAACTCCTCCTTTTTCTATTTCTATGCATATCACCTATAGAAAGCGTGATATTATATCTTCCGTAAATCATCCATAAAAGCTACGAAAGAACTATATTCCGGGAGTTTGACAAATAGATCATATATTTGCTCTGCTGCCTGTTCTTGATAATGAGTTTTTGTTAAATCTCTGAACTTATCAATCAGATCTTGAGTTGTGCAGGGATTCTGCCAATAACCATAGGCGTTTTTGCAATATCCTTCTAAAACCTGGCCATCTGTTAAACTTATTTTAACCCTCGCACTTACCTCTGCTGGCCAGCGCTTTGTAAGTTCCGGAGAGGCAATCACTTCTACTTTCCGGGCAATAGTATCAAGAATCGGCAATTTGACCTTATCATCTTGGAAAGCTTCAGTAGTAGCCTTGCCATGAAATAGTGTTGTTGCTACTGCGAATGGAAGTGAAAACTTGGCTGATAATTGGTTTCTTGCCGGGTATCTATTAACCATCATCGAATAATCAGTTATATAAACATCAATTTTTTTAATATCATTAAGATCTAATGATTTATTCTCTTTCTGAATCTGTTGTAAGGCATCAAGAGCAGGGTGGTTTGCGGCACAGCAAGCATGAAATTTAAAGTAGTTAGTAGTTATTTGGAATTCCTCTCCGAGATCAACAGACAAGCAAGCCGGTGCAAAAGTTTTTCCTAGCATCGTGCCAAATGTGTGTTCCACACCGGCATCTGTTCCAGTAAAGCCGCTTGCAACTAATTGTGCAGAGAGAAGCCCAATGGCATTAGAAACTCCGGTATATGAATTGCGGATCGTTGCCCCTTCATAACAAGCTTCAAAGGAAGTAGCTATCGGCAGTGACGCCGCACAATTCATCGCTTCTTTAATCTGTTCCGCATTAAATCCCATAAGTTTTCCGCAGGCAGCCGCGGCTCCAACCGTACCGATATGTCCATGGGGATGAATGCCCGGCTTCAGTTTTAAGCCATTGCTGATTCTGGCAGCCACTTCATAGCCGAGAACCACAGCTAATATTAGGTCTTTGCCGGAAGCATTCAGTTTTTCAGCGACTGCTAATGCAGCCGGGATAACATGAATACCAGGATGGCCTGTAGGGCGGTGGCCCTCATCTAATTCCATGAAAATACCCTCTGTGCCATTAGCCATTGCTGCCCAAAGATAATCGGTCTTAGGAAAATTAGGAGCTATTAATGAAGCCGGCTGATCAGTTGTTTTAGGCAATGATTCGATAAATTTGCTGACCTCCGGCTCAATAGAACCGCGAAATTGAACTCCTGTAGTGTCATAAAGCACCTTAATTGTATGGTCTATTGTTTTTTGATCCAGGTCTTCATACTTTGCCTCTGCAATGAACTCCGCAAGTTTATCTAAATGGGGAGAACTCTTCCTGACAGTGTTATTAACCTGTGTCATGAGCTGTTCCTCCTTAATTATGATTCGCTCTTCATAGTCGGTATTAATGTCGAAGAGGATATCCCGGCTGAACTGAGTTCAGCCGGGAGCCTTCTTTAGTTTCTGGAACTGTTACACTTATTCAGTTATGTAACTGTTTGTATTTAAGCCTCAAGTTTATCTGCCTGATACTCAGTGACATCAGCTTTATAAGTTTCTTTAGTAAAGTACAGGCAAATAAAGCTCATAATGCATATACAGACCAAATACAAGGACATCGGCCAGCTAGCCCCACCGGCTGCTCCTGACAATGCAGTGGCAATAAAGGGGCATGTTCCGCCAAATATTGATGTAGCTAAGTTAGTGGATAGCGAGGCACCGGTGTAGCGATACCGAGGATCATACTGTTCCGGGAAGAAAGCCGCCTGAGACGAATAGACCATGGATTGAAATACAGCCAGCATCAGGGTCATGGCTAAGGCAATGAGGAAGAAATTGCCGGTCTCAAGCATTTTGAAATACGGGAAGGCAAAAAGACCCACCAAGATGATACCCAACCCAATGATCTTCTTTCTCCCGAATGTGTCTGTCAAAGTTGCAAAGAGAGGTAGTGTAAATAAGTAGACAATTGATACTACAAGCAGAGCATTAACCATGGTAGATCTTGGGAAACCGAGTTGTGTAGTACCATATGAAAGCGCAATAGTAGCTACGAAATAATAGGACACGTTGTTTGTGGCACCAATGCCTGCGGTCTTAATAACAGCCCCTGGTTGTTTTTTGAATACTTCGATAAGAGGCATTTTAGCTTCTTTTTTATCCTCTTTCATCTGCTCAAATACTCTTGATTCTTTAAGGGTAGAGCGGACATAAAGAGCTAAAACAATCAGCACTACACTAAACAAAAACGGGACACGCCAACCCCAAGCCATAAAGGCCTCATTTGGCAACTGCGTTACCAGGGCAACCATACCTGTTGATAAGATCATGCCGAAAGAAGCACCCATCTGTGTCAAGCTGCTCCACATGCCGCGTTTTCCGTCAGGAGCGGATTCCATAACCATTAATGCTGCACCGCCCCATTCACCACCCAGGGCAAGGCCTTGGACTAAGCGACAAACAATCAGTAAAATGGGAGACAATACTCCTACTTGGGCATAAGTTGGCAAGCAACCGATCGCTATAGTCGCCACACCCATGACCGTCATGGTGACAACCAACATCAATTTACGCCCTAATTTATCTCCATAGTGTCCAAAGATCATTCCACCAATAGGACGACCAAAAAAACCGATCGCAAAGGTTGCGTAGGAATACAGCAAGGCAACAATACTACTGCCAGCCTCGGGGAAGAAAATATCACCGAAAACAAGGGCAGCCATTGTACCATAAACTAGGAAATCATAAAACTCCATAGTTGTACCGAGTAAGCTGGATAAACCAACTCTCCACATTGAGTTTCCGCTTTTGTCTGTAGCTGTAGCAGCCATTTCTATCCTCCTGTTCTTTTCCTTTTGCTTTTATAACAATTTTCAAGACCATATAGCTTAATAACTATCTGAGCTGTGCTAAATCATTATCTAACAGCCATTCAGATCTGATCCGATATTGATGTTACGCAACTGTTTACTTTTTAGAGAATGTATATTCATGATATTCATTCTCACAGGGTGGGCCATTGCTGACGTACAGAATGCCTGCTGTTAAATCCATGATAATGGAAGCAACTGTTTCATACTGGCCAACTCCGCCTTTTTCCTCAAAGTGCCTGCAGATAGACCTTGGATATCCAAAATGATCTGAAAACATTGCTTTAATATCATCAAGAGTGATTTTGGGGGCTGCCGCATTTAGAATTTCTTTAGCTCTTAGGTATCGATAGACAGAATCGGGGAATACTTTGACAAAAACATCTTCTACAAAACCCCTGCCAGCGATAAAATGATTAGCATGTGCAAGGATTCCATTTTCCGGGTACATTTGGAAGAAATCATTCGGTGTCAGCTCAAAATTAATTGCAACCCCTGCTTTATCGGCTAAAATGTAATTGGCAGAAGAAGCCCTCTGAGAGCATAATAATATTTCAACGGCATAGCCATAAGATTTGCTCTCGAGGATGCTGCGGCGTACAAGGGGAATAGGTATACCCTCCTGTTGTGCATCCCCTTTGGCAGTCAGCCCGTTGCCACAAACACCGATACCTACGCTGTTCATACCATTTCTGCACAGCATTCCTGCCTCTACGAAGATGAGGCAATCTGGACCATCATCATTTTGTGCTTCCAGAACGATGGCAAATTCCGCACATTCCGGATACCAGTCCCAGTTCTGGCCGCAGTAGGCGTGTCCGTTCGCAGTGGCTTCAGGCATCGCAGCAAAAACTGTACATTCCGGAGCCATCAACCTGGCAGTTTGTAATATTTCGCTCCTGCAATTGAGGGCGATTATCTGTTCAACAGGAATGCCGCTTCCTTCAGCAATACCCTTTATTTGTTGATACTGTTCAGGGTACTCCCTTTCAATAATCTTTCTAAATTTCTCTACCAGTTTGGCTAACATCTCATCACTGATATTCCGTTTTTTAAATGTTGAATTGTAAAAAGCAACGCTTTTTTCAATTCTATCTTTAGCTTGCTCTCCGTACATAACCCCTTTTTGGTAGCTATTACCGGAGACAACAAATTTCGGAAAACCAGTAGACATTCGCTCTTCCCTCCTGTCGAGCTCTGATTAATTTCAGGAATCAGCAATAATGCGGAATTGCATTTTCAGTAATTAAATGGTACAATTTAGTTTTGAGACGATTGTTACTAATGAGCACTTCCGAACAACAAACATTCAAGTGATGGTACAGAGACATCATTCCTATTTACTATGTAGCCCCGGCTAAACTTTGTTTAGCCGGGTTTTTTTGCTATTAAACGATTTTAGAGGTCTTAAGGTTATGATGAACTAGTTTGCCATGTGGTGTTTCATCAACAATCTTCATGTTTTCCGCTACCAAATAACCATTGACAAATGTAGCTACAGGAACACCCTTGACTTTCCAACCCTGATAGAGACTGAATTCGTTTGAGCTTTCACTCTCCTGATAGTCGATTACCATTTCTTTGTTCGGATCAATGATCGTGATATCAGCATCTGATCCTATGTTTAATGTACCTTTCTGAGGATAGATCCCATATCTTTTTGCTGGGTTTTCGCACAGTATTTTTCTTAGCGTATCGAGTGAGATCCTATTTTTGTTAACTCCTTCACTGAACATCAATGGCAGCAAGCAATAATAGGCATCTCCACATCCGCAAATAGTATCCCAGAAATCCGGCTCCAGTTTTTGTTTTCTTGTGTAAGCAACACTGTCTGTTCCGACGCAAGTGATGATTCCTTCTCTGATAGCCTGCCATAATCTTTCTCTATCTGCGTCTCCACGGATAGGCGGGTTAACTTTTGCAAATTTGCAGTAATCCTCATTATTAACAAAGACATCATCATCACAAGAAAGCAGTAAATAGTGGAGACATGTTTCAACAGTTATATCAAAACCGCGTTTTAGGAAGTAAGCGACTTGATCTACGGATTCTTTTGCGGAGATATGTGCTATATAAAGGGGGCATCCAACCTCATTGGCAATTATGGCAGCTTTGCAAATATCAACTACTTCACAAAGGCTAGGTCTTGCTTTGTTGTAAGCAGCAATTAAATTGTCAGTTGGTTTTTCCTTTAGCTCTTTTTTTACTTCTGCTGTCACTAGTTCGAATATACTGGGGTCCTCAGCATGGATTATGGCAAAAGCAGGAGGCCCGATTTTGGCAATCTGTGAAAATGCCCAATACATTTTTCCGGTGTCAAAGCCGGTTTCATCCATGCCAAACATTCTTGCGCTCTCGCCTCTATAGCCCAAATATAACTTAAACGCACATGGGCCACCGGTTTTTACCAGATCCTCCATTTCCGCAAATTGAGCATCACTAGCGGGGGCTACAGTGAACTTAAAATTGGTATATATATTTGCGATATTTTCTTGTGCAAGTTCGTAATAAGTATGTAGAGGCAAAGTACCTTTTAGAGTTGTTGAATTGCATGTAGTAATACCACCTTGAGCAGCAGCTCTTGTTTCTGTATAGAGGTCTTCGTTCACACTCTCATTTGTCCGCGTGCGGTTACCTAAATGTGCATGGCATTCCACAACACCAGGGAAAATAAGGTTTCCCTTTGCATCATAGTACCTCTCTGCTTTCGTCAGATCCGCATCAATAACATAGGATTGAATAATACCATCTTTAATAGCCAAACCACCGTGGAACATGCCTTTTTCAGTGCATACAATCCCATTTTTGATTACTAGATCATACTTCATGGCATAACCTCCTTACTTTTTTACTGGTATTAGCTGCGTAAAGAAGCAATAACTACTATTAAGCACCCCCTTCAACAACCTTTCACCCAAATCCTTAGGGCCATTTCATTAGAAGCTTGCATATCTTCTCATCGTGATGAATTTTTTCACAATATTTAATACGCAAATACCGTGCCATTCCTCTAAACACGTTTATTTCGGGAATTTAGCACAAAACTAAGCAAACCTGTGATAAACAACTGTTTCGTTTAAAACTATTTTGTATAATACTGTTTTAGATGAAACATCTAATGAAACAATAACAATTAACTGACTTAATTGCAGCTGTTATATTTAGACAATCTCCAATTAAGAAAGATTTTTAAAATTTACCCATTCCTATTGAACGAAACAGCCCAAATGCAAACAAAAATGCGTCGAAAACAGTTTAAATCACTGTTTTCGACGCTTACATACTATTCAAATTAGATTATAAAAAACTTCTTTGTTTCTTATATTGACCATTATTGTGACACATTTTCCTTTCAATGATCCATTATTTTATGTAGCGTATGTAAGAGCTCTACTTATTTCGGTGCCTTTGCTATATGCCCTTCTCTCATTAATAATCGAGTCATCTCTTGAGCCTCTTTAATAGAATTTAACGCCATATTGTATAACTCGTCATAACTTCGTTCAATCCTCGCCACTCCCTGCTCAACTGCTTTTACTCCAACAGCAGCCGCCTCCATGGGGAAGGCTTCCCAATCTTCCATTGTCGGTAAGAGGTAATCATCTTTAAGCAATCCTTTTTCTTCTGCGAAATTAGCTAATGCATAAGCAGCAGCTATGCACATCTCATCGGTGATGGTTTTCGCTCTGACATCCAGGGCACCACGGAAGATAGCAGGGAAACCCAGAGAATTATTAACCTGGTTGGGGAAGTCGGAGCGTCCAGTGACTACAATCCTGGCTCCGGCTTCTTTGGCTTCCCATGGCCAGATTTCTGGAATAGGATTAGCGCAAGCGAAGACAACGGCTTCGTCAGCCATAGTACTTATCCATTCCTTTTTGATAATACCCGGACCTGGTGCAGATAACGCGATAACCACATCTGTTCCCTTAATCGCTTCTGCATTCCCACCTGTACGGCCTTCAGCGTTAGTTATTGTACATAACTCCCAAGTCTCTTTATTATCTTTTAAGTCGGTGCGCTCAGGATTGAGGATTCCGTTAACATCAGTCATATATATGTTACCTGGAGTAACGCCAGCTTTAATCAACACTTTTGCAATACGAATGTTAGCAGCTCCTGCTCCGATCATAGCTATTTTAACTTCATCCAATTTTTTGCCGACTTGTTTAAGGGCATTAATCAAACCAGCTAAAGTAACTGCTGCTGTTCCTTGCTGGTCATCATGCCAGACAGGTATTTCCATCTCATTGCGCAGACGCTCAAGGATATAAAAGCATTTAGGGGAAGAAATGTCCTCCAGATTAACACCGCCAAAGGAAGGCTGAAGATATTTCACCGTCTGAATAAACTCGTCCGGATCCTTGGTATCCAGACAAATTGGCACAGCATCTACACCGCCCAGATATTTGAAGAGCAGGGCCTTACCTTCCATAACAGGCATAGCGGCTTCCGGGCCAATATCTCCCAGGCCCAATACTCTAGTACCATCAGAAATAACAGCCACTGTATTCCACTTACAGGTATAGTCATAAACAAGATCCTTATTTTTATTGATCTCCTTACAAGGTGCAGCAACTCCAGGTGTATACCAGATAGCAAAGTCGTCCATACTTCTAACTGCACATCGTGGCAATGTTTGCATTTTACCACGGTAAAATGGATGGAGTTTCAAGGCATCCTCTGCTGGTTTATTTGCTTTGGATAGACGCTCATCATTAGAAGGCATTCTTCATTATCCTCCTCATCAAAGAGTTTTTATTTGATTTCAATAATTAAACACACTGTATTTGACCATAGTTTCAGCGTTCCAAATAGACTGCATAGCAATCGCTTAACAACAGTTACTGAAAGAGTTTATACTTCTCAGTTTTATATATCCAATATTAAATTATCTTTTATATTTAACAGGACCGGTTTCATAAAGATTGTTGCCTTCAGAGTCTATTACAACTGTTACCGGGAGATCTTCCACTACCATTTTCCGCACTGCTTCTGTTCCCAGATCCTCGTAAGCGACCAACTCTACTTTTTTAATACTTTTCGCTATCAAGGCAGCAGCTCCACCGGTTGCAGCAAAATAGACAGCTTTATTCTTTTTCATGGACTCTACCACTTCAGGAGAACGCAGACCCTTGCCGATCATTCCTTTTAGTCCTCTATCCAACAGCGGTGGTGTGTTGCTATCCATACGCCCACTGGTTGTGGGGCCTGCAGAACCACATACATAACCTGGCTTAGCTGGTGCTGGGCCTACATAATAAATAACCTTGCCGTTTAAGTCGATGGGCAGTTCTTTTCCTTCCTTAATACAGCTAATAAACCTTTTATGTGCAGCATCACGTGCCGTATAAACTTCACCGCTGATCAGAACATTATCTCCCGCCTTCAGGCTCTTTACCACTTCATCAGTTAATGGTGTAGTTATTTTTTTATATTGTTTTGTCATATTGCTCCCTCCCCTCATATCACTGCTTCGCCATGCCGAGCGGCGTGACAGCAAATATTTATTACAACAGGCAAAGAAGCAATGTGAGCCGGGAAATGTTCTATGTTGACCGCTAGTGCGGTTACTCTCCCCCCAAGGCCACCAGGGCCGATCCCCAGTTTGTTTATTTCCTCCAGCAAATCCTTTTCTAATTGGGCATAACGCGGGTCTGGATTATGTTCTCCCAACTTGCGCAGTGTGGCTTTTTTAGCGAGCAGTGCACACTTCTCAATGGTTCCACCGATTCCAACACCTACTATAATTGGCGGGCAGGGATTAGGTCCTGCGTTACTTACTGTGCCTATTACAAAATCCCGAACACCCTGTTCACCCTGCGAGGGTGTAAGCATCTTCATAGCACTCATATTTTCGCTTCCGCCGCCCTTGGCAGTAACCTCTATATGAATTTTGTCGCCTGGGACCATTTCCACATATATTATCGCAGGTGTGTTATCCTTGGTGTTCTTACGATCAAAGAGCGGGTCATCAACCACCGATTTTCTTAAATATCCCTCTTGATACGCTTCACGAACTCCCTGATTAATTGCCTCATTGAAATCCCCACCTGTTATACGCACATCTTGGCCCAGTTTGACAAAGATAATAGAAAATCCTGTGTCTTGACACATTGCGATCCGTTCTGTGGCGGCTATTTTGTCATTCTCAAGAATCTGTTCCAGGATGGCCCGACCTGTTTCCGATTCCTCTTTTTCAAGGCCTTCTTTCAGAGCTGCAAGAACATCTTCACCAATGTCATAGTTAATTTTGATAAACAGATCCTTTACAGTTTCTTTAATAACCTCCGTACTGATTTCCCTCATGGAAATTCGCCTCCTAATATAGCTATACAAGCTGCGTATCGCCTAAATAGGTGAGTGGCCAAAACTTCTATACCCAAAGCTAACGCAATCCACCGATGGTCACATCAGGCACATATAACTTCGCTTTTTCCGCTAATTTTTGTAGGTGCTCATCATCCTGGCGCTCATCTCGCTTATGTCTCCATTCTATCCCCAAAGCGTTGTATTTGGCGTCTGCTAAAAAATTAAAAGGCAGTATGTCTAACTTATCAATACCGATCGATGCCAAGAATTTCGCAGTTTGAGTTATATTCTCCTCATCATCATTAAATCCCGGAATTAACGGAATTCTGATAAATATCTCAAGGTCAGGGAAGTCGCGCCTTATATTAGCGAGATTTTCAAGTATCTTTTTATTAGACACTCCGGTTCCCTTTTTATGCTTTATCTCATCCATATGTTTAATGTCGTACATTAACAGATCCAGATGCTTAACTACTTCCGATACAACTGAATAATTTGCGTAACCGCATGTTTCCATAGCTGTATGAATACCCTTTTCGCGGCATTTCTGCAGTATATCAATTGCAAACTCTGGCTGAAAAAGAGGTTCTCCGCCAGATAAAGTAATGCCACCTTTATCTGAGTTATCGAAAAAGGGTTTGTAATCAATAAAAGTTTGAACCACCTCATCAGAGGATATCCATTTACCCTTGCGGGCCAACGCTCCTGTCGGGCAAACATAGGTACATTTCATACATTTATTACACTTGCTTCTATCAACTTTTTCCGTTCCATCATTGTTAATAGCTTTTACCTCACAAACCTCGAGGCATTTGCCACAACCTTTGCATAGCTTTGGATGAAACATAAGTTCATATTCAGTAGATATTGCTTCAGGATTCTGGCACCAAGTACACCTTAAAGGGCATCCCTTTAGAAATAATAGTACCCGCAGTCCAAAACCATCGTGGACCGCAAAGTCTTGAAAATTCGTAATAAAGCCATGTTTACTCATTATAGCCTCCTCACTGTGCAGGACAGCTTTAGCCGATTACAGCTTTTAGTAGAGTCTTGGGGATATTTCCCCAAGACTCTACAGCTGTATTTCGGGGGTATTTTACAGAATATGCTCTGTCCGTTCAATAACAGCATCCTGCACAAATTTGTCTAGTTCTACAAAGTTCGCGTTATATCCTGAGATCCTAACAACGAGATTCGGGTATTTCTCTGGATGGGCTTGGGCATCTCTGAGGGTTGCAGCATCCACTACATTAAACTGCACCATTTCCAAGCCCAGATCCATGATTGATTTTACATAATCATTGAACTTTTTCATGCCGACTTCGCCTTCAACACAGGAAGGTGATAACTTCTGGTTGAAGATCTGTGCCTTTTGCTTTGAGAAGTCAAGCTTAGATGCTGATAATATTGCTGCCATAGGCCCGTTCTTGTCATAGCCAGCATGCGGGCTGCAGCCACCATCAGTCAGGTAGTCGCCTTTTTTACGCCCGTTTGGCAAAGCCCCAACCTTATCTGCTGTAGAGAACATCCAGGTGATGATAAGGCCAGACGGCTGTGGCGCCTGATTATTAATATCTTTTACTTTTTTCATCTCGTCAGCATACATATTATATGTATCTCTGGCGATTTCATCGGCGTAGGGATCATTATTGCCGTATTTGGGAGCATTGATGAAATCCTGTCTCATTTCTTCATAGCCTTCCCAGTCGGCTTTCAGTGCTTTTAGCACCTCTTCCATGGTATATTTCTTTTCTTCAAATACTAATTTCTTCAAAGCGATTAATGAATCAACAGAGTCTACAGCTCCAGGTATATTAACCCATGGCATACCCTTATCCGGAGCATCCATAATATCCCTGCAAGCCTCGATGGAGCGCCTGAATAATGTAGACAGGAATGGCCGCTTACATAATTTGTTCATGCAGTCTTCGCCAATTGTCTTAATGCGTGCAGACAGCTTCATAACCCACTCAAACTGTTTTCTGTAGGCTTCAAAAAGTTCATCAAAAGACTTAAATTCTGTAGCATCACCTGTTTTAATACCGATATCCTCATCAGTAGTCGGGTTAATACCGTTAAAGAGAGTTAATTCGAGGACTTTTGCCGGATAGACTGTCCAAGCATCTCTACGCGCTCTACCCCAGTTGAGAGTCGGTGCAGGAGAAATACAACCAACAACCGCCCAGCTTCTGGCTTCTTCTTCAGTAAACCCATAGTGTTTCTGTAAGCTTTCAATTGTTACTCTTTCATTTTTAATAGAGGGCTGTCCCAAACCTCTTCTCTGCAGGTCCAGTACTTTTTCTACACATTTTGGATCTGCATCTGGATGCCATCTGAATTTGAAGTCAGGATGGTTAAGCCACAGCTCATCCATCGCTTCACAGATAAGAAGGGTCAAGTCATTGCAGGCATCGGTACCATCGGGTTTAGTCCCGCCAATGGTATAAGTGCCCAGGAAGTTATTGCCCTGGATACTCTTTCTCCAAGCATCTGGCAGCGGGCGTCCCAATTCATCAATTTTTAGGATATGCTCTTCCATTATTTCCAGAGCTTCCTGTCTTGACAAAGTCTTGTCGATAAGGACATCTTTTTCATACCAAGGCCAGAATATCTGGTCTATCCTCACAGAAGTACCATGAGATAAGTGTTCAATCATCTGTACAACAAGGAAGCAGAACCACTGGCTTTGCACTGCTTCAGCAAAGTTCCTGGCCGGATTTGCGGGAACATGACGGCACCTTTCAGCTATCGCTAGAAGCTCTTTTTTCCTCTGCTCGTTCTTCTCTTCCTTAGCCTTCTGTTCTGCTAAGTCAGCATAACGATTAGCCCAGTCGATAACTGCATCTATTGTTATCATCATGGCTTTGAGATCGTTCAACTTGTCATTGATTTCAAGATACTCTGTACCACCAACAGAGGCTTCCCTTTCTTCAATTAAATTTGCATATTTTTCTTCTAAAATCTTTTTAATTCCGAGAAGCCCTTTCCCTAATGGAAGATCATATTCTGCCTGGGAACGAGAAGTATACTGTGTAGGCAAAACTTCCATAAATGCATGGTCAGCTGAGGCTATTTTTAATTCTTCATCTGTCAAACGAGCGGTTAATAATTTTTGGACTCCCCTGTCTTTCCAGTAATCGAGAATTTCTTCCCATTCTTCAATTTCATCTTCTTTCACATGGCCTTGAGCAATCATTTTTCTGACAATGCTTTGATCCACTGCTTCTATACAAACTGGCAAAGCTAAAGGATCTTCGGCATAAAACCCTACGATGATTTCGTCATCTCTGATAAAGATCGGAACTTCTCGTAGATAGGCTGCAACACATTTTGCCTTTCTGACCGAAGTCGGTTCGCCTTCTGTTTCCTTCCATACTCTGGTGAAAATACGAGAACGCCAGATTGAAATGTAAACCGGCTCTACATAACCCTCCTTCCAAAAATGTTTGACCTTATGATTTTTCTTAAACGACTCAATCCTTGGTGAGAGTGCCACGGTTTTAAGAATACCTCCTTGTTATTTTATTAATCCTGGTATTAAAAAGAATTTTTCCGCTGTTTTCAACGAAATCTCTTTAATACCAGTCATCTTATTAGTTACGCAAGATCCATGCCAACAATTTTACTTATGTTCAATTGCATATAACACTGTATTATCCCAAAATTTGAAGGCATAATAACTGTTTCAACACCTGTTTTATATAAAACAGTATCGTTTTACTTATAATACATTGAAACGATTGATGATCTGTTTTGCGGGATTGCCGAAAAATATACATACCATATGCGGATAGATGGAGGGATGAAAGAAACAGAAACAATGAAGGGTCTGTGTTACCGGGCAGTGGACTCCCATAAAATGAGGCTAAAAAGATCACCGGTTTAAGACATAGGGTATGAGCTTCCAAAAAGACTGTTAAAGAACCCAAATAAAACACTTTCCCGGAGGCATAATCGCGCCGATTATCTAGTCAGCGAGATGTACACTCCGGGTGGCTCATTTTAATTGGCAATTTATATAATGATTTGCTTTAAGAAACTCCTTAATTTTTTAGATATCTCCATAATGTTGATCTGCTAATCCCCAATAACTTCGCTGCTTTAGTTTTATTCCCACCTACAGAATTCAAGGCTTTTTTAATCATATCTTTGCTGATTTTATTGCTTGTTGTTCTTTCCAATGTAGTAAAATCAGTATCATAGGATATCTCTATATTATTTTTGGCCCCTTTCAAAAATACAGTCAAATCTTTCACCAAATCTTTAGCAGGCATGTTTTCTTTTGAAGTATATCTTAGATAAGTAATAACTCGTTCCACAATATTTTGTAATTCCCTGACATTTCCTGGCCAATTATAGTTTCTATATACCTGACAAAGAACATCCTTTATAATTTGCTTACTGATCTCAGAGATAGGCTCAGATTTGGTATAATAATCTATCAGTTCTGGGACATCTTCAGGTCTAGCCGACAGGGGGGGGATCTCAAGTATAAGTGTTGATAAGCGATAATATAGGTCAGGTCTAAAGGTCTTATTTTTGATACATTCCTCGAGATCACGGTTGGTAGCTGCAATAACTCGGATATCAACAGGAATAAGTTCCTCTCCACCCACATGTAAAACTTCTTTTTCCTGCAATACTCTCAAGAGCTTAGCCTGCACTGAAACAGGCATTTCTCCAATCTCATCTAAAAAAAGCGTACCTTTATGCGCCAGTTCTATTAACCCTTTTTTCCCATGTTTTTTTGCACCGGTAAAAGCTCCACCCTCATAACCGAACAATTCACTCTCCAACAGGTTTTCAGGTAATGCCGCACAATTAATCGGTACAAAGGGTTCATTAGCTCTTTTGCTGCAATTATGAATACTAGAAGCGAATAACTCTTTACCGATGCCTGTTGGCCCAACAATTAAGATATTAGCATCAGATGATATGGCATAGGAACGGGCTATTTCTTTAGTAGGCTCCAGCTTGCTACCAACTATATCATAAAAATGATACTTTGCTGTTGCAGGCTTGGTTAACATTTGGCGTCTTATCTTGTAGCTTGCGCTTTCTACCTGATTTACCTCTTGAAAACGATAAACAGAATTCTCGGGATCGAAAATATTAGCATCGCAAAGCAACTGTTTATTATTTATATCTAATATCTTGCCGTGTTCTTCCAGTTCACTGAGTTCTATATCTGGTAAAATCCTTTTTATATCAATACCTACGGTATTTGCACTAGTGCGGTTTAACATCTTGAGCGCACTATTATTGATATATTGAACTTTTTGATTTTCATCGACTACCATTAAGCCAACATTACTTAAATCAATCAGTTTATTAATATTTTCTTGACGCAACTTTTGTTCGAACTTTAAAAGCACTAAGTTGGTTGCATCCACAATTGCATCCTTAACAGCCTTCTCTGAGTAATAATAAAAGGGTTTTAGCCCATAAGCCGGGGCCAGTTCATTTACTGAGGTACCTCCTACAACCGCTTTTCCACCTTTCCTTCTAATAAATTCCAATAGCTCTTTTAGCTCACTATCATCTTTAAATCTATATTGAGAAATATTAATATCGCTCCTCAGTATTTCTTTCACATCTTCTAGTTCTATAAACTCATATGTGTTTATTATATTTACTATATGATCTATTTTTGCAGCTTCCAAAATCGCTGACAAAATATCAAAAGGTAAAGGATCTATCACAACAACCGGCTTATTTGGAAACCACTCCTCTATCAGCCTGCTATGTCCATGTCCGCATAAAAAAAGATCAATATCATCAACTACCTTATTGATTACTTCAAAAGAGTGCGCAAACTTTCCCTCAAAATATGTGAATTTAAAGTTATTAAAACGTGGTATTTCGGTGGCAACTTTGCGAACGAGGTTAACCATTCTGTCACGGGCAACTACTCCTATATTTCCACAGATCACCATTATAAAACAGACCCCCTATTCAGAAGCCTATGGTAATCAATATTACAACTGTTTTACTATCTGAGATTAGCTCCCTTAATATTTCCATCCTGAATATAATAGTGGTCAATATTTCAGGAATTGAACAACATATTGAGGTCCCTTGATCAAACCAATGTCTTATTTTTACTACTCGTCCATTTTTATCACTCTCTTAGATTTGATAATTATTACAATATGGTATACCGCAGATTATCACAGGGTTTATATATTTTATCGATATTTTATTGATATTTATGTTTTTCTTGTCCAGGGATGAGGAGTGTATAATGACGAAACAGTATTTATGGTTGTTGAGCACTTGACTGTTGCTTAACCTATTTGACAGCTGCATTCTGTTTTTCCACAGCCACCATACAGTTCCCTAAAGATGAGAATACCCTTCCTTGATGTACTCCTTAAGCAAATGAAGTGAACGCGGTTTCTAAATAATTCTTAATATTAATTGACGTGCTATTTCTCTTATAGCTGATATCATAATTTTAAAACAAAGCGGACCCTACTGGGGAAGGAATATCTATATCATTTAGAAAGAGGGTTTAGAAAAAAGATAATACCTTTTTATTTATCTTCTATTCTTTAACCCCTTTTTCCTCTTTTGGAAACAGACTTTACTTCAATCACTCCTAAAGGCATTTGTTTCAAGTTCCTCCCAGCTTTTCAAAGCCGAGAATCACCATTGACGCCCTTGATGTGTTTTCTTCCAGCTAATTAGCTTGCATCTATTTCTTTTAAACCCACTGCTCTCATGACATACTGGGTAAACGAACAAAAAAGCGATAAGACAACCAAGATCTGGAAGCCTTCTTTGGTATAGATAGAAAAAGCGGATTAATAAGATTAAACAAAGGGTGGTGGTAAAATGAAAAAAAACTTTCATACAGTGCGCGGCTATCAACTGCTCGAACAAAAGAAAAGGACACTGACACCGGCTATGGAAGATTATCTGGAGATGATCTACCGGTCAAGCCTTAAAGACGGCTATGTCCGCATTTCAACCCTTTCCGCTCTGCTTAATGTGCGGGCACCCTCAGCAACCAAAATGGTGCAGAAACTGACAGCACTTGATCTGCTTCACTATAAAAAATACGGAATCATCTTCCTTACAGAGAGCGGAAAAGAAATAGGTAAATTCTTACTGGAAAGGCACAACACAGTGGAAACCTTTCTTAAATTCCTAGGGGTAGGAGAAAACCTCCTGGTGGAAACCGAGCTGATCGAGCACAATATCAGCCTGCACACTCTGCAGCTGCTGGATATCTTTAATCAATTCCTGATAGAAAACCCCTATGTAAGGGAACAATTTGAACAATTCAAAAAGACGCAAACAATAAAAAACACCACAGATTCCAGGACACCCAATTGGAAAAGCCTTGCAATACAGGATTAGAGGTTTGCTGCCTGATCAGCTACCCGGCTGATCTTCGCCCCCAAAGATGCCAATTTGACCTCCAGCTTTTCATAACCCCGGTCCAGGTGATAAACACCGCTTATTTCCGTTCTCCCGGGTGCTATTAATCCCGCGATCACCAATGCTGCGCCAGCCCTCAAATCGGTAGCCTCAACCTGTGCGGGAATAAGGCTTTTTGTCCCCCGTATGCGGGCAGTACAGCCATCAACCCTGATCTGTGCCCCCATCTGCTGCAGGCCCCTTGTGTACAAAAACCGGTTTTCGAAAACTGTCTCTGTAATGGTGCTCTCACCTGGCACAACTGATAAAAGAACAGCAAATTGGGGCTGCAGATCTGTTGGAAAAGAAGGGTAAGGGCCTGTAGTGATCTTAAGGGAATGCATCTTGCGCCCAGCTTTTATCAGCAGTTCATTATTCCCTTCTTCAATGGTAACCCCTGCCTCACGCAACTTATCGATCACTGCCCGCAGGTGTTCAGGGGCCACCCTCTGCAGATGGACCTGTCCACCGGTTGCAGCAGCGGCGATCATATAGGT
>LSQX01339462.1_pt2 | contig 32183 bp, 22 predicted proteins | sample 654561 | NCBI WGS metagenome assembly LSQX01 (sample SAMN04489861, study PRJNA283612) | anaerobic digester metagenome | isolation source: 4 biogas reactors fed with cattle manure at either 37C or 55C with and... | place: Denmark: Kongens Lyngby | collected 2014 | reverse complement strand
GATTTTACCCGGAAAAGGCTACGCCTGGCGGACATAAAAAATATTTTGGCCAACTGCAAAAAATGAGCGTGTCCCCTACATGTTGCTGACAAAATGTGTAGGCCGCAAACCCTGTGGTTATAAGGGTTGCGGCCTCTTTTTCTCTTGGTTTGCTGTAAAAGTCGGGATTCTAGCATGCCGGAGCTGCCGCGTCAAGGGTTGAACAGACTAGTGATAAAGTAAAATCCGGTCGCGATAGTCGCGTAGGATGTCGGATCTGAGATAAGTAATAAGCCGGGCTAACATAGATGCAGCTTCTTCGCGGGTAAGATAGGCTCCCGGCCGCGCTCGACCAAAGGTATCGCCGGAGATAAGGCCTATCTGACGCGCCACGGCAAAATTATTTCGAGCCCAGAGAGGAATATCGCCGTCATCGGCAAACCCGGTATGATAGCTGCTGCCCGGTCCTAGATTTTCAAACCCTAGAGCTCTGATAAAGGCCGTTACCGCCTGGGCGCGGGTAATTTTCCCTTGCGGCCCGAAATAGCCAGGGGCTACGCCCTCCATAATACCCCTCTCGGTGATGACGTTAAGATAAGGCCAGTCAGCATCTTGGGCGGAGAGGTCGCGATAGGGGCTCTCCGGCGGCGGCGTGTTTCGTCGGTTAGAGCTACTGCTTCTGGTAGTCGCCGGTTCCTCTGGCTCCAGCTGTAAGGCCCGTGCCAGAGCCAAGGCGAATTCGCGGCGGTTGACTGTAGCTGTGGGGTGAAAGTACCGACTTTCGGTTCCCCAAGCCCCTAAGCTGCCCAGCAGCACCGAATCGTTTTCCGACCAACGCCCCCGGACATCACTGTACTGGGGAACAGGCAATCTCTCTGTTTTGGGCGTGCCGGTAAGATTGATAGTTTGCTCCCCGCGCTGGCGCCGGCTGCCGGAGGGCACCCCCTCTTCATCAAGACGTGGGAGATCATAGCTTATCCGGAGAATACCTTCGCTGGTTTCGGTCTTGAGAAAGCCGCCGGGAAAACTAATCTGCACCGGCTCATTGGGCACGTACTGCAAGTCGGTCTTAGTGGAGTGGGAAATTTGACTGTTGAAGGTACCGTTCCACTTAATTGTACCGGTTTCAGTATTGATTAGTTCGCAACGGATGGTACCGTAACCATCCTGAATCTCCACTCGGCCCCAAGGTTGGCGATAGCCGGTGCTGCCGCTGGTGATTTCCACCACTACTTCCCCTTCGTTACGGCCAATAGTGTAGACTTTACGTCCTTCTAAGTTACCGGCAAAATACGATACTGCTGGCTCGTGCAAAGTAACATTGGAAAAATCGAGTAAACTGCGTTTGCTGTCCAGTTTATATTGCCGGCCAGCCACTCGAATCGTCTCGGTAAAACGGCTTACTTCATTCTTGGCGGTAATCTCCTTCCCTTGTATCTGCCAGGTAGTGACCACGGTCAGCCGACGGCTGAGCTTAACTTCATAGAGTTTGTTCTCCACCTCATAGGTATAAGTTGTGCTCATCTGATTATCCCGGGGCTTGCCTTTCCTAATAGCCACGGTACCAGTAGCCAGAATCGGCTCACCGGTAATAAAGACCATTTCCTGGTAATTAGCTGTGATTTGACTGTCTGTTTCAGAGATAATCGCCTGCACTCCCACATCTAAAACCGCCGGTAGCGGTGGTGTGGTTGTAATACTGGCCGCTGTGGCCAGGGGACTTAATATTATCAGGATCATTACTAAACACAACATAGTATTAATCTTTTGCAGCATCGGCCTCACTCCTTCACCCAGGCCAGCAGCACTGTTTGACCTCGCCGGAGAAAAATGATGTCGTCGCCTCCGGCCAGGGCTTCCCCGGAATAAGCACGGCCATTTTTAATTACTAAAGCTTCCTTAGCACTAAGCTCCCCTTCACCGTGGCTGTCGGCGTGCTCCCATATCTGCCTGGCTGTACTAAAATTAGCCAAATTCCTAAGAACCAGGTTCGGGCCGAAAGTAGCCCGCTCTGGCCCTGTCTCAGCCGGTGTTACTGCCGTCACCTGGCCTCTGCTTAACCGAGCCGCATCCAGCTCTCCGTCCGGCCAGAGCGCCAAGCCTAACGTGTCGCCGTCTTCGGTCACCACTAAAACTTCGGCATCGTCGTAACGGTCTTGCCAGAATCCCTGCCGAAACTGTTCCAGGGTTAACCTAGAGGGTTCTTCAGCCAATAAGCTCAGCGCCACTGTGTCACGGCTAAAACCCAGATCCTCGCTCCCGCGGCGACGGCGAGAAGACCAGCTACCATCAGAAAAAGTCTGATAAGAAGCTAAGGTAAAGGCCGTTCGTCCTACTTCGTCAATGGAACCGCGGTAAACCATATAGCCCGGAAAGTGGTCTCGTTCCTGGCCCAGCACCGAAACAACCAAGCCCAGACTGCTGCCACCGGATCGCCGGGCCAATGCCTGTACGCTGTCACCTTCCTTTAAACCATAGGGGTCGGCCAGGCGCCCGTCTTTTAGAATAATTGCACCGGGACTTAGGACCAGCTCGGCTCGAGGAAGGGCTATCAGCCCGAGGCCCGGGTTTACCTGGTCGATGGCACCTGAGTAAGCCGTTTCCAATCCTCGCCAAATAACCGCTCTCAGCGCTTCCTGGCGGCCAAAGCCGCTGCCGACAGCTACATAGACTTCGGCCCCAGTAAGTTGGGCTGCAGCGGCAAGGTCTATCTGCCGATTCTCATGCCACAAGGTGGCGCCCGGCCGAAGCGGCACTTCCATGGTAGCTTCGGCAGTTTCCCAGATACCGCTGTTTAAGCGTTGCACATCGGTGAGCACCAGTCTGCCCCCATGAGGGGAAAAGCTGCCCAGCCGCCCTCGAATCAGCTCGGCGTAATGGGAAGCAATGCCGGCCACGGTTATTCGCTCGGCCCAGGTGGAAGTAGGTGACGGTAGGCGAATTTGCACCTGATCTCCAGGCTGGATCGCAGCTATGGTACTGATCCGGCCGCTCACCGTCACTTGTGTGCCCGGGCTCAGATCATATTGCGCTGTGCGCCCGTCAGAGAGGACCAGCACCAGACTGCGCGCATCTACGGTTCGAACCTGCCCGCTTACTTCCAGTGTGGGTGGGTCGGCGGCACCCGGATCGGCTACCAAACCGGCAGCAACTTCTAGTACCATTTGGTCTAGCACCGTAACTGTCACATCTAGCCCTAAAGCCAAGTCCGCTATGGAAGCAGGACTGCCTCCCACAGTAACACTCACTGTGGGTGCGAACACCAAGTAATGCACCACCTGCGCAGCATCTCGTATAACTACCCGTCTCGACAACAGATCTAGCTGCTCGATTCGGCCATTCACTGTCACCGGTCCTGCCGGCAAAATCTCAATAAATGGAACCGTGCGATCCCCTTGGACCAGATAGCGGATATTGTCCCCTGGCTGCAAGACATCTCCGTAGGCCAGCTGTCCCCGGTTCAGTACTACCGCTTGGGACAGGGGCTGGCTCCGCTGATCGGAGCTTAGTTTAAGTGCCGTCTTACTGCCCCCTGGCCGGACCATAATCCACAGTGCCGCTTCGGCCGGCCGGCCGGCGATCTCTTCCTGTTCCATAGTCCGCGACTCCAATGTGCCAACTTCCCAAGCTGCGCTTACCCCCGGTGGTAGCATGCGTACTAGCCGATCCAGGATCAAGGCTAGTTCACCTCTCGTTACGGTTCCCTGTGGAGCTAACCGCCCGGGGTGTGTCGGCTCCAAAAGGCCCAGTTCTAAAGCTCGCTGTACAGCCGCAACCAGATCAGGTCTGATTTCGCCGGCGTCACTGTACGCCGCCAAAGTGAACGACCCCTCGCCTCCGGTGACACCGGTACTCAGTTCTAGCGCCCGGACACACCAAGCAGCCAATTCTTGCCGCGTAGCCGGACCGGTCCAGGCCTCGGAATCAGTAGCCATGCCAATCGGGCTTCTATTGCTATCGCTTCCTGTTAATCCCCGGGCCGTAGCCACACTGACAAAACCGGCTGCCCAAGCGGAAATGCCGGTGCCGGTGCCGGCGCCGCCACCTCCCCCGGTCTCTGCTTGCTGGACCAAGTTTTCCCAACCCAGCAGACGAACCAAGGCCACCAAGGCCTGTTCCCTGGTCACCGCGGTCCCGGGGTTAAATCTGCCGCTGCCATCGCCGCGTAGGACTCCCTGGGCGCCCAGCCGCACAATGGCCCCGGCTGTCGAACCTGTCGGCAGGTCGGTGAAGCTTAGGGCGTTCCTAAGCTCAGTCGCGTTCCCACTGCCCACCAAGTAAAGGCCGAAATCAGTTTCCCAGCTTTGTGCCTGGGCCAAACCAGGCCCTGCTACAATAGTTGCTATCAGAGCCCAGACCAGCGCACGAACACTGATAGACGAAAAGTTTTGCCTCGACAACAAGATCCTCTCCTTCAGCGGCGTGTCGTTTATCACCCAACCCTGGCGTAGGGGTCGGTCTCTGTGCCGACCCGTCCATGGAAACCCGGGCGGCCGCCCAGGGCCGCCCCTACATGGGCTGTGAAAGCACCACCCAAAAACCGGGACGATCCAAGACCGCGTCGGCACTCCAAGTAGTAAAGTACCCAGCAGCAGTCCAGCTATCGCGGGTAGGATCGAAGTAATATAATGTGGGCTGCTGCCAAGAAGCCTGAGCAAAGTCAAAGCTGGTCGTTAAAGTTACTCGTTCGTTTAGCCAGGCCAATTCTTTCTCTCGCCCACCGCTGCTTAACCGGGCGGACAGCCGGTAGATGGGAGTGGCCACTACTCGTCCAGCCGGCAGCCGTCTTAGAAGGCCGGTGGCCTCCGACCCCCAGGCTTCTTCTACCGTAACGTAAATCGAAGCTTGTTCACGTTCGCGCTGACTGAGGCTGCGAACTTCCACACTGTTTACCGCCCGGATCGGCAGCTCCAGTTTCAGCTTCGGAGCCGCTAAATAAATGGTGCTATCCCTATCTGCCTCTGCTGCCGGCACAACGATGGTAAATGAACGCGTATTCTCATGTTCCGGTTTCATCAGATCCAGGCGGATTCGAGAATTCTTTAGCACGGCCGGCGGAATAATGATAACTGCTCCGGACGCTCCGCCTCCGGCGATGGTAAAATCCGTGGCTGCCGGTACAAATTCAGGTTCAGTGTAACTCCGTTTTAGGGTACGAGCCGAGGCTGTCCAGGTTTGATCCGAAACGCCATCCTTGTTCACAGCTCGAACAGAAAAGTAGTAACGGGTGTCCGGTTCCAAATCTTGAGCGTAGTAATACAAAACCATTGGTTCGTCAGCCTTGGGCTCGGCGACACCGTAGGTCTTGCCGCTGGCAGAAGCCAAAAAGTACTGATCGCTTCTGGACTCGCCGGCATATATTTCATAGCTGGCGGCCCCGATTGCTGGCAGCCACCTAAGCTCAATGCTGTTCGCGCTCACGGCCCGAGCTTCCAATCCCTCGGGTGGCTTCGGCGGTCCTACATAGGTAAAGGCATCAGGCAAGGTATAGGAAGAGCCGTCAGGGTTGGTGACGGTCACATCTACCGCTCCCAGATCTCCTTCCGGTGTGACTACCACCAGCTCAGTATCACTCTTGCGCTGCACCGACCGCACCGGAGCAGCGCCGAATAACACCTCTATTCCCAAATCAAATTGGCTGCCGGCAATCACCACGTTCGTGCCACCGGCACTGGGTCCGTGAGTTGGATTTATGCTGGTGATCACCGGTCCCGGCTTGTCTTCGTAGATAAAGCCAGATATGAGTTTGGCCATGGCTCCGTCGGGGTTGATTACCGTTACGTTCACCGGGCCCACCGGACCGGGCGGTGTAATGGCCGCAAGCTGCTCCACCGATAAGAAAGTAGTTTTAGCAGCCAAGCGGTCACCGAAAAACAGCGCTGGTGCCTCTTGGGGACCACCTGCTGAGATCCGGTCCGCAAATCCCTGGCCGTGAACCACCACCGGCGTGCCCCCGCTAGTGCGGCCGCTGTTAGGTACCATCTGCTCAATCGAAGGTTTGCTCTTTGGTTCGGCCACATAGGTAAAACCATCTTTTAGCCGAGCTGTAGCCCCATTGGGATTCATCACCACTACGTCTAAGCTCAAATCTTCTTCTCGCTTTGGGGCTGCTGGAATGGTTAGGGTAACTGCTGTGCCTTGGTTTATCACTTCGCAGCCTGCTATTTCTTGTCCACCCAAAAACACCTTGGCTCCACTCAAAAAACCACTGCCGTTTATTTGGGCCGGAATAGTCACCAAATATGGCCCCTTGCTCGGTACAATGGAATCTATCTCAATGGGTTCCGTAACCTCGGTGTAAGTAAAACCGCCTGGGACCGTAAACACACCGCCATCGGCATTGATCACCGATACATCCACCGGGCCTGGTTTCTCCGCCGGCGGGACCTCTATTTGTATGCTTTGCATATAACCTTGACTCGCTTTATCTTGATCCGGATCGGGAGACCAGTCTACGATGCTCACTGGCTGATGACCGAGCAAAACCGTTAGCTGATGATCCGGCTTATGCTTCAAGTTGACACCCCAAATATCTACCAGGATGCCGCCGGTAACCGGGCCTTTGTTGGGGATAACTTGGGTTATACGCGGCTGCAGCTGCGGATCGCGAATGTAGCTAAAGGCCTCAGTAACTGTATCGCTGGCCCCGTCCGGGTTTAGAACAGTAATATCGGCTTTCTCCCCGACTTTGCCCGGCGGCGAATAGACAAAAAGGGTTGTCTCTGAGCTTTTCGCCGTATCTACCCTGGCTGCCTGGTCATTGAAATATACCTTAGCTCCAGTGGAAAAGCCGCTGCCGGCAAGCACCACCGGCGTACCGCCGCTGGCCCGGCCCTGCTTCGGCTCCACCGATTGTATGCGCGGTTCCGTCGTAACATAGCGATAGGTATAGGCATTGTTAGCCGTAACCGTGGCACTGTCAGGGTTCATAATCCGCACATCCACCGTACCAGGCACGTGCGGCGGTGTTTTTACCCGGAGTATTGTCCGCTCTGGGTTTAATTCCACATCATCAGCGGCAACTTTCTCATTGCCGAAATATACCGTCGGCGGGACCAACTTTGTTTTTGTCTCTTCATCTGTTCCATTTCCATCTTCATCTTTTGTCTCATTGGTTTCTATACCATTTCCATTCCCATCCTCGTCTTCCGGTTCATCAGATTCTACCTCTTCTATGTTCCCAAAATCATAACCACGAATAGTTACCAGCGTGCCGCCGTCCACACTACCTTGATTCGGTACAATAGAACGAAACTCCGGACGGGTACGAGGATAGACATAGTGGAAAGGTATTGCATCGCTCTGTCCTCCGTCAATGGTGTTAACGGCAACAACATCAATTTCTTCACCTACCCAGTCGGCAGGAGCCGGAGGTGTCACTACTTCCATCTGGTCGTAACCTTTTCGAGCAACCTGAGCTGCCTGCTTCCACTTAAAATAAACAGTTGTATCCTCACGAAAATTGGTTCCTTTAAGCAGCACTTTTGTTCCTCCGGAAAGCGGACCTTTATCAGGTTCGATTTCATCGATAACTGGCCTGCTTAGCTGAGGGACTTTATACGTAAAACCATCCTCTTTATACGCCCTGCCCCAAGTTACGGCCTCTGAAGCCAATACTGCATCCGGGTTTATGGCTTCTACATGAACACTTGTCTCTCGATCTTTTTCTGGCATCCAGGGAGTCTTGAAAGCTATTTCTGTAGCCGAAATGAACTCTACTTCTTCCGCTTCTATTTCTGTTAGTGTTTTGCCATCTTTGTACCACAGTGAAACCGCCAGATCTGACACTTCGTATTTCGGTATCGAATCTTCATGTTGACGTTTCTCGTTCTCTTGTTCTATTTTCTCGTTTTCCTCGTCTATATACTTCTCTACCTGTTCTCTACTTAGGAATCCCTTGCCCTTAACCACAACCCATGTGCCCCCATCGGCTGTGCCAGAACTCGGTGAAAGACTGGTTATTTCCGGTGCACTCACATAAATGTACCGGTAGTGGTAGGTATCTTCATTGCCACCGCTTTTTTTAATCACCCTTATTGGGTAAGCACCAGGTTCGTTAGCCGGTACAGTACAGGTAATAACAGTTCGATATTTCAACCCTTCTTCACCGTTAGGTTCGCCTAGTTGTTCTAAAGTGACTTTTAAATTTTGTACTGGTCTATTCCCAATTAAAACCGTATCCCCTTCTTCAAAGCCTTCGCCTTTTATAACCAGTTCAGTTCCGCCTTTGGTTGTACCAACGAGGGAAGAGACCTCTTCTATAGATACCTCTCCAGGAATCGGTTTGTATTCAAAGGCACGCTGAAGGGTTCGTTCACCAAAAGGATTTTTTACGGTCACATTCTTGTAACCCGGCGTGGACTGAGGAAGGATAAACCTAAGGATCTCTTCTCCACTGGGCCTGACTTCTATGTTCTTGCCGTCTGTCACCACCGCCCGACCTTGATTATCCTCAAAGTAAATATCTATTTTATCAAGAAGCAACTGCTTTTTGTTAACATGGTCGGTCCAAGCAATGTTCGTACCCACAATTTCTATCACATCGCCTCCACTGATCAACCCTTCGGTTGGTCGAATACTGGACAGCTCCATGTTGTTTCCACGATAAACAAAACCGTACTCTCTATAAGCAATACCGGGCTTTCGTCCCTCTTTGGCCGAGGGGTTTACCAACCAAACCCGGGCTGCTCCTTCTTTGCCTTCCGGTGCTTCCGGCAACACAACTGTAACCTTGCTTACACCTTCTTCACCTTCCAGGATCTCCACTTTGTCGACTTGAGCCAGACCCTCGACACTAATCTCCGATCCAAAATAAACCTTGAAATTACTTCTTAGCTTTCTGGCATAGATTTCTACCGGCACTCCACCGGCCACCGGTCCTTCGTTGTTTTCTGTTTCTGGATTATGGATAGGCAATATTTCCTTTCCCTGTACCGTAGTTACAAATTCAGGCACAGGCACAGGTTGATAGTAAGTAAAGCCACCACGTAGCTCCGCTAATTCGACCACTGTTATACTTTCTTCCTCATTGTTCTCTGCTTTCTTTTCTGTTTTAATTACTTCCAGAATTACGGTAACTGGTACTTCCAATTCGTCTGATAAGAATATCGGGGCCAAGACCTCTATTTCCATCGGACTAAGCCGCTTAGCGTCTGTTCCTTTTCTGTTTTCGCTACCAAAGTAAACGTTAACTTCAGCATCCTGCTGAAAGTTCAGGCCGTGTAGAACAACCTTGGTTGTTTCTCCCATAGGGCCTTCAGACGGAGACACATCATTTAATATAAGCTGCTTCTCTTCCTTCTGATACAAAAAGCCATATGGATAAGTAAATTCCCCATGGGGGCTAGGGTTTTTAACTGTGACAGGATACCAGCCGTCCTGACTATTTGGAGCAGGAGGCATCTTTATTTCAATTTCTGTGCCACGTACAATTAAAACATCCGCCTTTATTTGCCCTACATAAACCTCTGCACCAGAGATGAAATCTTGGCCTTTAATCGTTACTTCATATCCTCCGGCAATACTGCCGGCATTAGGCTCTACTCTTTCTACTGTCGGCGTAAGATAATCATCTCGATATTGAAAACCAGCCTTCATTACGGACGGTATAATCTTACCTGCTTCCGGTTCAGATTCTATTTTCACATCCACTTCCCATTGGCCACCAGGCGTTCTCACATAAATAGTGTTGCCATCGGGAATGCAATACTCGCCGTTCGCAAGGTCTTCTTTTGGTTTATCTGTACTTACTAACGGTTCCTTGCCACCAAAAAACAACTTCTTCGTTGAACCCAAGTGTTCGCCTCTTATCTCTACTAAGGTGCCCCCTCCCGTTGGGCCGAGGTTTGGCGTAATGCTCTCCATGTAAGGTGATACATAATACGAAAACTCGCTAGACCATACAGCTTGCTTTTTGTCCGGATTGATAACAGTTACCTTGGCCTCGCCAACTGAACCCTCCGGTAATCTAACTCTTAACCTGACTTTTACTTTGGATTCTTCCCTTTCCTCTTCAACTTGAAGAACTGTAGCCGGTTCGCCGCCGAACAAAACATGAATACCATAGCTACCATCCTCGTATGTACGGTAGTCTAATTCTTTCCCTTCAATGGTAACCTCGGTACCTCCGCGTACAGGGCCATAGCCTGGCTCTACATTCGATATTTCTGGGTTACTTTCGCGATAAGTTATCGTGGCCTCTGCAGACTTACCATCGGACCGAACTAGCTTTAATGTGGTTGAACCTATGTCACCGTAGGGAGCCACAACTTTTACCTGATCACTTTCTACAGAGACAATTTCCGCTGATCGATCTCCAATAGTCACTAACGTAGTTGAACCTAGTCCTGTTCCCTCGATCTCAATAGCGGTGCCGCCGGCACTTGAGACTTGTCCAGGGGTTATCTTCTCAATTAATGGGCCATCCTCCGCCTGCACCGGCTGCGGTTCTAATATGGTCATTAACAGCATCAGGCTCAGGACAAAAGCCACTGTTTTCTTCTTGGTTGAGATCTTCTTTAGGAACGGGTACATATGTATCAACCTCCGCTGGGATTTGGTTGTGGCGATAGTTGCCCCTATCTTTCTTATCGGCGATGGCGCTTTTTCATTTAGGAGTCCACCATATCTTTGTAGCTGCTTTGAACTAGAATTAAAAAGAGTGCTACGTGGTGGCTCAGCGAGATATACTGCGGTAATAAGGCGAGACACCGGGGAAATTTACCCCGGTGCTTTGGTGATCTCAAGCAAGGCAGGTAGTGATCAGACTCTGTCTAACTATAGGCGCAGATCAGCAGCCAGTACACCAATCCGCTGGCCGCTCTTATCTAAGAGGGGACACGACAAGGTAACGCAGGGGCGATAGGTAACTTTGGAAATATAGAGCTCCGACTCATAATTCTCACCTTGCCACGCAGCCTGAAAATAAGGCCGGGGTGAAATATCGAGCTCTTGCAAATCGGTTTCGTGGGTTACAACTTTAGCCTGTCCATCGGCACCGGCTACCAAGAACGCCTCGAACAGATCGTCTTGTTCCAGTTCTTTGCTCAACAACTGCAACTGACCCTTCATAACGTCACTAGCAAAGTTCGGTTGCTGCCAGAGGCTGCGGATGCGCTCCCAGCCTTGACTTACTTTCGGACGAAGCACTTCGTCCGGTATCTTTACGTTGGAGAATTTCCGCAGCAGCCCATAAAGGTGCTCAGACATGTGAGTGAGCCGCTGGGATGAATCTGCCATTTCTTCGACACTGGCCGTTTGCTCTTGTACCGCCGCCGCTGCTTCTTGGCTGCCGGCGGCTGTTTGTTGGGCGCTCTGATTTATGTTGTCCATGAGAGCCACCACCGCCGAAACCTGCTGAATTTGCTCTTTCCCATGGACGGCGATCTCGGCCACTTTCGACCGCAGTCCACCCAAAACCTCAGCCATGGAAGCCAGTGCTTTTCTAGCTGCTTGGGACCTTTCCCCAGCTTCCTGAGACTGCGCCGCCTGCTCATCCATGGCTACAGCCAGGGCGCTGTCTTCAGCGTGAATGCGGCTTAGTATGGTGGTAATTTCTCCTGCCGCTTCTGCTGCCTGTTCGGCCAGTTTACGAATTTCCGCAGCCACCACGGCAAAACCCCGTCCTTGTTCCCCAGCTCGAGCCGCCTCGATGGCTGCATTTAAAGCCAGCAGATTGGTCTGTTCGCTGATTTGATGTACACTGGCCACAATCGTCTCCACTTGTCGAGTACCTTCGGTATGCCGACGCACTTCTTCAGCCAAAGCGCGACTGCGCTCACTGGACATTTCCACTGTTTGCAGCAAGGCCTCCAGCGCTTCTCGGCTGGTACGAATATCGGCCACCACTTTGACTGCCACTTGTTCGCTTTCCAAGACACGATCGGCAATGGCTTGCGCCCCTTCATCGATAGAGCTTGTCTCTTCCACCGTCTCTCTGGCAGCTTCGGCCTGGTGAGTGGCCTGATGAGCTATTTCCTGCACCACTTGGGCTATTTGGTTCATAGCCATTTGTGCTTCGTTAGTGCCCACATTCAATTGACCGGACGCCGTGCGCATTTGATCGGCTGCTATTTGAAGTTCTCCCAGAACTAACTGTAATCGCTCGGCCAGTTCTTGCAACGGCTCAGCAAGCTGCACTGCCGGGCCTTTTAATCCCGATGGAAACAGGGCATAGGTATCCCCGGCTGCCAGAGCTTGAAGATACTCGATTACTGGCCGCAGGGCACGTCGTTGGCCGGAAGCATCTAGCTGCACAAACCCGATAGCAATAGCCAGCCAAAACCCAATTAACAGGGCCACACCAAAACCGGCGGTGCCAAATCTAGCCTGCAGCCAGACCGAACCGCCACCACACATTACCGACAAGACAAAGGGCAGCAGTATACGGGGTAGTGTTTCACCTCTTCTGTTCACTCTTGTTTCCCCCCTGATCGAATACTCCCACTCTTGGACCTTCTCTTTTAGCTATAAATCCCTTTTTCGCCAAAGAGTGCCATTTATCCTGCTGTGTTTTTCGACAATTACCACAGACAAGGCCGTCTGGCCTCTACCTTAATAACAGGTTGCTCAGGATGAAAAACGGGCGGGCACGGAGGCCCGCTCCTACAAGTAGTGCGGTGTAAGGGGATGGGCTGCCACGGAGTCGCGTCCCTACCCGGAAGGTTGGCGAGTTACGCATGACAATACCCAGCAGAGCAAAAAATACTATTGACAAGTTATTCTTGCTGTAATATTATTTTCATGTATATGATACCATCATATAGGGGGATATTGTGGTTATGTGTGGATGTCATAGTAACAGCAACGGTCACGACGCAAATTGTGTCTGCCAGCAGTTTACCACTTCCACCCGTCCGGCTGGGTTTCTTCAGACTTGTTTGCTGTTTCTTCTGCTGGAACAACCAGCTCACGGCTATGGTTTGCTGGAGCGCCTGGGCGAGTTCGGCTTGGCGGAAGTGGATGTCGGCGGAATGTATCGTATCCTTAACCGGTTGGAAGACAATGGCTTTGTTACGTCTAGTTGGGAAACAGGCGGTTCCGGACCGGCCCGGAAGGAATATCGGGTTACTCCTGCCGGGGTGGAGCTGCTTCACTGTTGGGCCGAGGCGATTAGGCGCAATCGCCGGTATGTAGACAGATTTCTGGCTCGTTATCAGGATATGTTCAGCGACTGAAGAAACGAGGTGCCTTATGTTTACCCTACTGCTCTATCTGTTAGCTTTGGGTTGGCTCGGCTATTCGTGGTTTAAGGACAAAAACAAGACTAAGCAAGCAGTAATGAAGGGGCTGCGGAGTTTTCTTAACATTTTCCCGTCGTTTGCCGCTGTGCTTCTGTTTATCGGGCTTATGTTTACCTTTATCTCACCGGAATTTGTTTCGCGACTTATTGGCAGCTCTTCTGGTTTCTTAGGTATGCTCGTGACCTCGGTTGTAGGGGCAATCACCCTTATTCCCGGCTTTGTGGCCTTCCCTCTGGCAGCATCGCTCATGGAGTTGGGGGCCGGGGTAATGCAGGCAGCAGTCTTCATCTCTACCTTGATGACGGTGGGCATGGCCACTGCTCCGCTAGAAGCCAAGTATTTTGGCCGCAAAGCAGTTGTCTGGCGCAACGGACTTAACTACGTTTTTGCCTTTATTGTAGCCTTTATTATCGGGAAGGTGGTAAGCCCATGAGAAACAAAAGCAGCGGTCTAAGGCGTTACCTCCCTGTTTTCATCCTGGTGGCTGCAGACCTGGTTGTTATGACCGTGTTCCCCCAGCTGGCAGCCAGGCTGCTTACGAACACGGCCAGCTACTTTGCCGAAATGTTGGGTGTATTGCCGCCGGTGTTTTTGTTGCTGGGACTGTTGGATGTCTGGGTGCCCAAAGAGACAGTAATGCAGTTCTTGGGTCCCGAGGCCGGGGTTCGCGGTCCATTGCTCGGTATCCTGTTAGGTGCCGCTGCCGCCGGTCCCTTATACGGTGCTTTTCCTGTGGCCGAAGTGATGTACAAGAAGGGTGCCAGTTACTTTAACATTATGATTTTTATCGGCGCCTGGTCCACCCTTAAAATCCCTATGTTTTTATTTGAAACTGAGGCTTTAGGCACAGCGTTTTCCGTAACCCGCTGGCTGGCAAACCTGGTAGTTATCTTTGTAATTGCCGCTGTTATGAACCGTGTTCTTCCCCTAGAAGACAGGTACGTACGTACTCTAGAAGGCGAGTAAATAACGCAGAGCGCCCGCTGCCAGGGACCCTGACAGCGGGCGTTTTTGCTATTGCAATACTGGTTGTTTGCTCTCCTCGGCCCAGTAACCACCAAACAGAGCACCATAGTAAGCCTCTTGTTCCACAGGCGCAATACCGCCGTATTGTATTCCTAATGCTTGGGCTAAGAAAGGGTCCAGGCAGACCAAATCAGTCGTACTAAGCTGATCTAGGGCCGTATGGCCTAAGGTGACCATTACCGTTGTCATTTCTTCCACTGCCAGGACAAGGAAGTTCACTAAATTCTGCGTTCCCAGGTCCAGATCAAACTCTTTTTTGTTACGCCCTGTCTGTAGCACTAACTGCATAGGGGTTTCACCAGGGGTTACTTTGGTAATCTGCTGAGCCACTAAAGCCAACATGGCCACAGTTCCGATGTAAACAGCATCGGCGCCCAGGGCCAGTGCTTTTAGGAATTGCCCGGGGGTAATCAGCCCGCCGCCGGCGAGCAGTGACACTTTCCCAGTCAGCCCCAGTCGTTTTAGATGGCGCCGGGCTCGGGCAATAGCGTAGATGGAAGGCAGGCCGACATCATCTTGGAGTGTGGGTGTGCTACCGTGAGTACCGCCTTCAGCCCCATCCACGGAAACAAAGTCTACGCCGGCGTCGGCAGCCACATCCAGTTCTTTTTCTAAATGGTGGGTGGCTGCTAGCTTCATGCCTACCGGGACATCCACTTCTGCTTTTAACCGGCGGACGGTGTCGATGAAATCCTGGGCGGTATTGATCCCGGGAATACGCGAATTGAGTACGGAATCTTGCCCTTCTTTAAGCTCAAATACCGCACGCATCTTGTCGTCGACAAATTTTACTTGGGTGCGCTGGGGCGCATTGGCTTGGGCTCCTTGTCCTAGCTGAATTTCAATGGCGTCCACACGCTTGTACTTTTCTGGCTGGTTGAGATACCCGCCGCGGTTATACTGCCCAATCAACTTGCTCGCTTCTTTGCGCTCCTCCGGCAATAGCCCGGCTTCACCGGTATTAGTGGCTGTGCCCAGAGCACTGGCGGCTCGGGCCAGGGCTATTTTGGCCGCGGCACTGAGGGCACCGCCATAGGACATGCCGGCGATAAGAATAGGGATATCGAGTTCTAGCGGGCGCTCCGCTTGGGGACCGACGGTAACGCCTATGGTTACCTGCTCAGTGCTTTCTACCGGAAAACGGTGTAAGTGGACTGGATTAAGTAACAACGCTTCCCAGGGAGACATCTTTAAGGAACTTCCCAGCGGTCGCTCTAAGGTGGTTCCTTGAACCGCACGCATTTCCACTTCCATTAGGTTTTGGAACCCGCACTTTTTAGCCACCGACAAGCCCGTCAGTAAGTTGTCCGTATACCGATCCTGCATAATCTTGGACATAATGTCGTCGGCTGTCTCGTCCATAACTCCGCGAAACAAGTCTCCCGCCCATTTGATGACCACGCCAATCCTGCCTCCCTTTAGTTTCACAATGCAAATAGGATTCAGCCGACTTTATTATGTGCTCTTTTGGGCCGGAGCGGCATGGTACATATTGCCACCCGACGCGAGGCGTCTTAAGTTGTCGCTGCTGCTGGGAGACCGGAAAAGATTATCGATCCACCAGATTAAAACCGGGCAGTCAGCCCGCAAGGACGACTGCCCGGTTTTGTTTAACCGCCGCCTACTAAAGGAAAGATAGCTACGGTATCATTTGGGCTGAGCTTTGTTTTCAGACCTTCCGGTAAGTGTTCCAGGTGGCGGCCATTCACCAAGATAATAGCTTCATCACTAACGCCGTCGGGGCCATAGACCGCCTGGTGGAAACGAGACCTATGCTCTAAGGCCAGTTGCTCCAGCAACTCTTGCAAGGTGCTTGCGGCCAAGAAGGTTTCCTTTTCGCCGGTGATTTTACGGATGGTGGCAAAAAAGCGTACCGTTACCACTTAAGCCAGTCCCAACTCGGCTAGTTTTTGCTCGGTGGGAATGCCGTCGTCACTCCAGCCACGCACCTGGTAATACTCCGGTAGCATCTCGGGTAACTTACTCACTTTACCCTTGTTGGGACCGGTGGGGATAGGTTCCTCCAACATGCGCGGCGGTAAGGTGTCGTCGGCTGCCGTTAAGCCGGCTGCCAGGTTAAATAGCCGCTCAAAATTCCAGATCCGATCGCCGCAGTGCATAAACTCATCCACCGAATAGCTAATACCGGTGGCGGCGCTAAGCATGGCCGCAATCTCAGGTCCACCGATGGCAAAGGTGGTAAACAAGCAGATCCCGCTGGAATCCAGGGCAGCGGTAAGATCCTGGAACGTCTTCAGCCAAGCCGGCTTTTCGGCCGTGCTGTCGGGATCCAGCTTCTCCGGTATGCCCAGTACTTCCGGAGAGGTCAGGTAGCCGCGCACATGGCAGCCGCCACGGTTGGAAGTAGCATACTCCAGACCCATACCTTGGACTCCCCGCGGATCATAAGCCGGCATCTCTTGCTTCTTTACACTCATGGATAACTCGGGCCGCCCGTATTTGTCCGCCAAGCGATATGATCCCGCCGCCAGCTCAGCCCCGAAACCACGCTTGTACCCAGTGTCTTCCGTAAGCTTCACTATGGCCTCGGCGTTGCCAAAGTTCAGCCTAATGCCGGTGGTTTCTTGATCAATTATGCCTTCCTCGAACAGTTCCATAGCACAAGCAATGGTACTGCCCATGGTAATCGGATCGATGCCTAGCTGATCACAGAGGTTATTGGCTTTAATGATGGCATCCGCGTCATCTACTCCGCACTGGGAACCATATGCCCAAGTAGCTTCGTATTCCGGTCCTTCGCCGGTGTGAGCCCAGGGACCGCTCTTAACAGCGGTGACCCGACCGCAGGAAATCGGGCAGGCAAAGCAAGCCGTCTTACGCACGTATTTAGTCTCGGCCATGGTCTCGCCGCTGATCTTGTCAGCCGCCTCGAAGTAAGCGGTGCGGAAGTTGTTGGTGGGTAAGGATCCGACTTGGTTTAGGATATTAATCAGCACGTTGGTACCATAGGTGGGCAAGCCGCCAGAAGTAACCGGGTGGGCAGCCAGTTTGGCCCTGGCATCCTGCACCGCTTCCCGGAAGGCTTCCTTATCTGATATCTTCACCCCACCAGTGCCACGTACTACCACTGCTTTCAGGTTTTTCGAGCCCATAACTGCACCTACGCCGGTTCGACCGGCAGCGCGGTGCTTGTCATTGATGATCCCAGCAAAAAGAACCCGTTTCTCACCGCCGGGACCGATACAGGCCACCTTAGCTTCCGGGTCAGTCTCCTCCAATAACAGATCCGTGGTTTCACCGGTGAGCTTACCCCACAGGTGCTTGGCACAACGAAGCTCTACTTTATCGTTGTAAATCCAGAGATAGACCGGTTGCTCTGCCCTTCCCTCCACAATGACTAAATCGTAGCCGGCATACTTCAGCTCCGGCCCAAAGAAGCCGCCGGAGTTGGAAGCAGCAATAGTGCCGGTGAGCGGTCCTTTAGTGACCACATTGTAGCGTCCGGCCGATGGAGCCAGCGTTCCCGTAAGAGGGCCGGTAGCGAATAACAGCTTGTTTTCGGCTGACAATGGATCTACGTTAGGATCGATCTCATCTGCCAGTATCTTCTCGCCCAACCCCCGCGCCCCGATAAACTGTTGGGCTAGCTTTGTGTTCAGAGGTTCAGTGCTAACTTTCCCGCCGGTGAGATCCACTCGCAGTACTTTTCCTACCCAACCGTACATTAGGACTGCACCTCCTCAACCAGTTTGGCAAACTTGGCGGAATAGGCTTTTTTCCGTCCCAGGGTAGCGGTGTCCTGAGCTACGTACTCAATAGCCTTGTTCAAACACCAACGGGCACATTCCGGCTCACCGTTACAATAATCGCATTTTACCGCTTGTTTTGCCGTGATACTGTAATTGATGTTACCGAAAGGACAGGCCATCACACACATACGGCAGCCGATACATTTGTCTCCGTCCACCGACACCAAGCCACTGTCTGCATCTTTAGAAATGGCGCCCGTCTTACAAACCGACATACAGTACGGCTGGTCACATTGCAGGCAGGTCAACGGCACTGATACACCGGCCCCAAACCTGAGTACCGATATTCTGGCTGCCGCCGGCCGAAACTCGTTCTCGTTCTTGAACGAACAGGCCAGCTCGCAACTGCCGCAGCCTGTGCAGCGTTCCGGGGAAATCAGCAGAATGTTACTCATGACCTTCTCCTCCCCTTAAAAATTTGTACCTGTGCATAAATTGGGAACTAACAGATTTCACCTCCTTACCTATCTAATGATCAGCACCGCCGGGCCAAAAAGGTCTCCGCCTCGGCCCGTTGCCGGCAGCGCGGACAAAGCTTATCATCTATCTCCCGACCGAGCTCCCGACGAACCCAGGCCAGTTGTTCACGGGTTGCAAAGGCTGTGCCACAACGTTCGCAGCATACCAGCTCGAAGGTCCGCCCCCAAATCTTTCTGGTGCCCCCTTCTTCTACTACCTCTATGGCTCCAGTAGGGCATACGGCAGCACAAGCAGCGCAACCGACACAATCTTCCGGCAGGTCGTTAAACGGTGGGCCCACTTCTTTCTTCTGTCCTCGGAAACCGGTTCCAATGGCATTATGCCCCTGTAGAGCACAAGCTCGCACACAGCGCAAACAGAGAATGCATCTTTCGTGCTCAGTAGGTAAGCGCTCTAAGCTTTTGACTCCGTAGCGCGCGGCTAACTCTTGGACTGCTTGGTTCTCACCATTGCGAGCCAGCAGCAAAGTTAGTAAAAACTGACGGGCAGCCTGAACACGGGAACTATCTGTTTCCACCTGGGACGCCCGCTCTGCCGGATAAAGGCAAGACGTTACCAGACGGGTACGGCCACGTTCCTTCACCTCTACAACACACAGCCGACAACTTCCCCACGGCGTAAGACCCTCGTGGTCGCATAAAGTTGGTATGTCAATGCCTTGCTCTCGAAGAACATCTAAAAGACGCTTCCCGGGCTGGGTAAACGCTTGCTCACCATTGATGACTAGGCGAACTTCATCAGTCATTTGTTTCGCCCCCTTATGCACGCGAGCTTACGGATTCTGTCTTGCAGCATCTCCATTTTGCTTTTCTTAGAAGCTTTCGGCGATACCGGTGGCATTGCTTTAATAGCATCAAAACGGCAGACATCAACGCAACTTCCGCAGCGGGTCCAACTTGGAATATCAATAGTATGAACAGTCTTAACTTTGCCCTTAACACTATCTGTAGGACACACCCGACTGCAGGCACCACAACCTTGGCAACGCTCCGGATCCACTTTGTACACAAACAAGTGTCGGCATACTCCGGCCTGGCAAAATCCGGCTAAATGTTCCTCGTATTCCTGATGGAAATATTTAAACGTTGACAATACTGGATTAGCAGCAGTCTATCCCAAGCCGCAAAGGGCTGTATCTTTTAATCCTTGCGCCAGTTCTTCTATAAGCTCAATATCTCCTGGGTGTCCTTTTCCTAGGGTCAGGTTATCCAACAATTCTAGCAATATCGGTATTCCTTCCCGACAGGAAGCTATTTTTCATGTTCAAGATATACTATTTTACAGCAAACAAAAACGAGTTGCTTTAGGCAATAATGGACGTATTGATCCAGAGAGTATCGATGATTATCTAGCCGTTGGTGGTTATGCGGCTCTAGCCCAAACGTTAACTAACATGTCACCGGAGGATGTTATCGAAGAAATCAAGCTATGGCTTACGGGGGCGTGGCGGGGCTGGGTTCGTCACCGGGATTAAATGGGAGACGTGCCGACAGTCGGCCGGTTTGCCTTATGTTATTGCCAACGGTGACGAAGGAGACCCGGGTGCTTTTATGGATCGTAGCATCATGGAGGGAGACCCTCACAGCATTATCGAAGGTATGATAATCGGTGCTTATGCAGTGGGGGCCAAACAGGGTTATATATACATCCGGGCAGAGTATCCGCTGGCCGTAAAACACGCGCAGCACAGCTCTTTGTGCTGCGCGTGAGAGGGGCCTTCTAGGGAAAGACATATTAGGAAGCGGTTTTTCTTTCGATATACGCATTTATAAGGGTGGTGGCGCGTTTGTTTGCGGCGAATCCACTGCTCTTGTGGCTTCAATAGAAGGACGTCCGGGTGAGCCACGGGCCAGTACCTTAAGGCTACCGCTGGCACGACACCCTGTTCCACCACATATCCAAAGTATCTTTTGTTCAGTTGACTGTGACTGGCACAGCTGATTTTGGTATTGTATTAATGAAGCTGCGTCAGTAAATCTCATGGCTACACCTTCTGTAGTATTTTCTGCACTTTGCTCACCGTCAGTTCACCATATGTTTGATCATCGATGACTATCACCGGCGCCAAAGCACAGGCCCCTAAACAATTTACCGTCCAAGGTGAATTTAAGATCAGCCGTGGTCTCTCCCGGAGCTATGCCCAGTATGCTTTGCAGTCCCTCTAAAACAGCGGGGGCACCTCTTAAATGACAAGCTGTTCCCAAACAAACCCTTATGACATGCTCTCCTCGCGGCTTTAAGCTTAAGCTCTTATAAAATGTGGCCACACTATAAACTTGGCTCAACGGGATTTCTAGATAAGCAGCCACTTCTTTCAGTGCTTCCTTGGGTAAGTAGTTATAATGGCTCTGCAGATCAAGGAGCATTCCCAACAGCTCACCTGGTCGACGAGGATGACGGGCCGAAATTTCAAGCAAGTTGGTATCGTCAGACTTTAATATAGCCAAAGAGCACACCTTCTTCTAGTTGCCCCGGCACAGCTGGTTGGCAGTACCAGGCAGAGTCTTTATTGTTGCACTGGTAGCGAGACCATTGTTATTCCATCTCCCAGGTATGCACCTCCTCGGCTGTTGGTATCGGTTTCACTACCCGACCACCTCCTCCCCTGGCGGCGGTAAACACCTTCGCCCTGTTCGCCCTGTAGGTTTGGTGCTGGTAAAAACCTGCCGTCCGCAGTCTAAAAACTAGATACGAAGGCCCGATGCCAAAAGTGTAAGCAGGTTGTGCTTGAGCTTCCACTTGAAACGCCGGGCCTAGAATGTTGCCTACTATTGATGCCCAATTGCCAGCTCTTCGACTACAGCGGTGAGGGCTTCTCCAGCTGTGCCATATAGCACTACATCGGCTCTCCTATCAGCCAGCGTCGGATCACGATTGACGATAGCTAGATGAGGTGCCTGAAAAGCCAGGGTATTCGCCGGTGAAACCGTGAGGCTAGATCCCACCACCAGAACTAGCTGGCTGCGCTCCACTGCTTGTAGTGCTTGGCTAAAGGCCGGTGGCATCATGTCCCCAAAAAGCACCACATCCGGCCTTACAGTTTTTCCGCATTGTTCACAGCGAGGCACAGGTTCCTTCGGCAGCTGTTCCAATGCCTGCTGCATGGGATATGTGCGGCCGCAGCTGCGGCAGTGCACTGTGCGCAAATGCCCATGTACTTCCAGTACGTTCTGGGCTTCGGCTTTCTGATGTAAGCCATCAATATTTTGAGTAATGATAGTGTGAACATAGCCTGATTGTTCTAGCGTCGCCAGGGCTATATGCCCGGCATTTGGCTCGGCGTCCAAAGTGGGGCCGAACACCTGGTCAAAATAGCGCCAGAAGGTCTGCGGACGCGCATACAAAGCGTCTACAGACAGATACTCCATCGGGTCAATGTGGCTCCAAAGGCCTGTGCCGGGGCTGCGAAAGTCGGGAATCCCGCTCTCGGTGGATATGCCGGCACCGGTAAAAACAGCCGTTCGTCCGCGATACCTGTTCAGCAGCTGAGCCAAAGCCCGTACTTCGGTCTGTTGCATTATGTCATCTCCTACAGGAAGTGTCCCCTCTATATAATTATTTCTCCATTAGGGAACAGTTTCCTGCCTTGCCGTTAACATCCAGAAATGGAGAACTCGGTGTTGAACTGATGAAGCGTTGCAGCCCGGCCCAAAAAGTGTCAGGCACTGAAGTGTTCACCCTTCGCTGGGGCGTCTCCTGCTGGTAGTCAAAGACGCGGAGCTTTGCTTCCGCGTCTTTTTACTGCAGCTATTTACTTGCTCCTAGAATTGTTTCGATTCCGTCCAGAAAATCCACCGGATACTTCTCTATCTCTCCTTGGTCACCCAGTTCAGCCAACTGCGGGTCTACCGGCAGGGCGCCCAAGAACTTGAGGTTTTCTGCCTGAGCCGCTGCCCTTACGTGACTGGGGCCAAACAGTTCAATCTTGTCGCCGCAATGCGGACAGTTCAGGTAGCTCATGTTTTCGGCCACACCCAAAATAGGCACGTCCAGCATCTCGGCCATGCGAATGGCTTTCTTTACCACCATAACAGCCAGTTCCTGCGGTGAGGAAACTAGAATGATGCCATCTAAGGGCAGTGATTGCAAAACAGTAAGCGGCGCATCCCCTGTTCCCGGTGGCAAGTCCACAATTAAGTAATCCAGATCGCCCCAAACCACATCGGTCCAAAACTGCTTGACTGCCCCGCCGATAAGAGGACCGCGCCAAACAACAGGATCGTCTTCGTTAGGCAAGAGCAAATTGAGCGACATGATGCTGATACCCAGCAGGCTCTTAGGTGGAATCAAACCCAGGGACGTACCTTCCGGGCGATCTTTGATACCAAATAATTTGGGAATAGACGGGCCGGTAATATCAGCGTCCAACACGCCCACACGGTGAAGCTTCTTAGCCAGAGCACTGGCTATCAGTGCTGTTACAGTGGACTTCCCCACCCCGCCTTTGCCGCTCATCACCGCCACCACATGGCGGATAGAACTATGTTCCGGAACCGGCAGCTTGTCTAGGCCGGTCTTGGTCTTTGACGGGCACGTTTGTCCCTGCTCGCAGCTACTGCATTCAGCATTTTCTTCAGCCATTTCTTCGCCTCCTGGTGCAACTTTATACCTTACATATATTATCTCTTGCCTATATCGAACGCAAGCCCATAACCCAGTTATTATTTCCTCGGAAATAAAATAAGGCACGGGCCCCACTAACCGCCCTACCCCAAGCGAAGTCAGGTCTCGGCTTATTCCACTTTCCCAAGCGCCAGACAGCCCCTAAGTAGAATAGGTCGAGACCTGACTCCTGATGAATTATTCGGATTCGGCCTGCAGCATCTTTTGTCTTTTACTCTCGGCAATAATCTCCAGCGATTCGGTCATCCGCTTTGCGTACCAGAGAAAAGGCATTGTCATTACCAGCGATAGTACCAACATGCTTGACCAAGGCCACATATCCATTCGGCCATCATTGTTACGCATACTGCTGCCACCTCCTCCATTGTCAGTTGTTCCCCGTGTACAAAAAATAATGCAGACAAGAAGTGGCAGCGCGCAAGTTAGTATACTTAGTTTACACCTGCCCCCGTTGGGATCAGAAGGGAAGCTAAATCGTATCTCTTTCCGGGTAATTCTTTGTACATATCCGGATGGCAAGTAAGGATAAGCAGCTGAAAGCGGTCAGCAGCCGCGTCCGCCAAGAGGTCTAAGATCCGGCTGCGACGGGTGCCGTCACTGTTAACCAAGGCGTCGTCTAAGACCACCAGTTGGCGCTCGCCGGTGCTTAAAAACTGAGCCAAGGCCAGGCGAGCCAGCAGCAGCATTTGCTCTTGAGTTCCAATAGAAAATACCTCCAGCGGCTGTAAAGATTCTTCGTTCTCTACTCTCAGGCCAGCCAGGGACAAATCGGCCTCTAGTTGTAGGCTGCGATCACGCCTGAAGGTTACTTGTTGGAATAAGCTATTGAGTCCTTGGCGAATAGGATCGGTGATATCAGCCAACATAGCCTCGTGACGGGCATGCACTAAACGGTACAACAGTTTCACCGCTCGGGCATTAACCTCCAGCCGGTTGTACTCTCTTTGAACTAGCTCGTACTCTTCTTCCAGCCGGCTGATCTTAGAATACAGTCCTACTTCCGATTGGAGATTGATCTCGGCCCGCAGCCCGGCCATTTCTTCTCTCAATTTCGTTCCTTGTTCTTGCTTCCGGCCGATGTCCTGCTCCAACCTCAACGCCGTTCGTTCCAACGAATCTGCATCCGGCGGCAGCCGGTCTTTCAGTTGGCTTAACAGATTAAGCTGCTGCTCTTTCTCGTCTTGGGCCCCTCTGAGGCTCCGCTCCAGTTCATCTTTTTCCCCTTGATAATTAGCCAACCGCTTTTCTTGTTCCTCAGCGGCAGTCCGGAGCATCTGTTTTAGCTCGCTTATCTCTTGTTCCAGCGTCCGCTGTCGATCTTCTTTCTTCCTCCACTCTTCTCTTAGAGCCCCCAACTCTTTTTGCCCTTTCTCCTGTCGTTCTTCCAGCGCCCTGGCCTGCCGTTCCAGCTCAGCCGCATCGACCGGAGAAATCGAGCTGAGATGGGATACGTCCAGGCCCAGCTCTTCACACAGCCTCTCTAATTGCTGTTGTTCATGAATACCCTCTTGCTCTAACTCAGCCATTGAATCGTGTTCACCTAGAATGTTGGCTTGCTCGGCCTGCAACTGCTCGATTTGCCGCCGACTGCTTTGTGCCCAGTCATATCTTTCCCGTAATTCGGCTGCATTGCCAACTGTGAATGTGGTTAGTATAGCGGCCAGTTTTTTCTTATCTGCCTTCAACCGAGTTAAGATTCCTTTCAACTCCGAAGCTCCGGATGCAATGCTGAAAGTGCCCACAGTGGCAATTTCCAACTGTACTTCAGCCCCGGTAACATCCACCGCCAGGGGGCGCCCCGGCCCTACACTGTGTTCCGCTTGGCCTTCAGCGGTTTTTACCGTGACCTCAAAATCCCCCGTCGGGCGAAAATCTATCCGCAACCCCTGAGCCTTAGCCTGCCCCTGGCTGATTTCAATTTGTCTTTGCAACTGTTCCGCGTCCGCGAGCTGTTTCGCTGTCGGTACTGGCTTTAGGCTCAGCTTTGTTTTGAACCCGGCCAGCTCTTGTTCTATTTTCCGAGCGGCAGTACAGTCGTGCTTAATCTTATCGATTTTCTGCAGCAGAGTCAGACTCTGCCTTATTTTATAAACCCGGCTAAGCTGGCGATTGGCTGCCTTCAGACCTGCGGTAAGCTGAGTGATCTCTCTTTCTTTGATAGCTACTTGTTCTTGCAGTTTCTGCACCAGTGGCCGAACAGAGACTAATTCTTTTTCTTTATCCTGTACTGCCCGGGCCGCATCGTTACTTTTCCGGCCCCAGGTCTCTACGTGATCAAAATCCTGCTTGAGCAACCGCCATCGCTGCAAGGCCGCCTTTACTTGTGCGTCAACAGTCTCAATCCGGCCCTTGAGTTTCTTGACTTCGTCCACCCGAGCCAACAGCTTCTTGTGTTCTTCGGTTAGTTGCCGGACAGTTTCTTCTGCAGCCTGGGCTTGTTTTTCTCTCCGCTCAAGTTCGGTTGCCTGGCCGGAAATCTTAGCCAGTTGCCGGCGCGCTTCCTCTAATTTTTTATCTAGTTCATGCTGCCGAGCCTCAGTCTGCCGGATCTCCGATCCCGTCTGGTATACTGCTGTTTTCGGTGTATAGATCTTTGCATAACGATCATCCACAAGTTGCAGCAGCCTATCGTCTTGGGAAGTAAATATGGTGGCCCCAGCCGCCTGCTGGAAATGATCTTCTACCTGACGGGAAACACTAGGAGAAGTGAAGCGTTCCTTGTCTTGAGGCATCCACAAAAGGTGAGCCAGTCCCCAGTCAGCACCTTTAGCTAGGCCCCGGCCCGGGAAACGAGCTAACATAAACTCGCGCACTCGGTCGTCGGCCCTCTTGCCATCAGCCAAGCGCAAATAGCCTTTCCCTGCCTGTTCCGATAAGACGCACTTGGCCTGGTCCAAGAAGCCCTTTTCTAGTCGGTAGCGTTTGCCTGCTGCCGTAAACTCCACCTCTATCACTGGGCTTAGATCTGTTCCCCAAGGGCGATAGGCTAGAATCCCTTCACCGCCTACATCGTGGCGGTTGCAAAAGGCCAAAATAAGACCCCAAACAAGGGTGGATTTGCCTAATTCATTGGGCCCGGAAATGATATTAATACGGTGGTCAAATTCTGTCAGGGTAACCGGGTTACGAAAACAACGCAGGCCGGATACAGTCAACGAATGGAGCTGCACGACTACACCTCCTCCATCAAGGCCGCCAATGTTCGAACTGCTTCCCGGGCATCTTCCGGTTGAAAGCCTTCTTCAATGATAGTCGCCAGTAATTCTTGGCTTGGTCCGGCCCCGGCAACCAGATCTTCCGGTAGATCCGACAACGGCTCACCCAGGATAGCAGCTGTCACTTTCAAATCGGCCAGTAGGGCCTGAAGAAAAGGTTGGCTTCGGGCCATATTGAGCAATTTGGCGGTGAGGGGCTGAGTCAAAAGACGGCTGGTGTCAAGCTCCAAGTGGAAAAGACGTGCTCGTAGCCAACCGGTGAGTTCATTCAGTTTTGTACTGTCGGCTAATGACAAGTGGCCCGCTAAAGCTAAGCGCACCAGTGCTGTCTCCGGCTTATCCAGCTCGCCGATACGGTGTTTGAGCCGCCCTGCAATCCCTTCGATACCGGCACCGAGATCGTATTCCCACCGTTGCCAGCTTAAAGTATTGACTTTGATTGGTTCAACCTGTGGAATTTGGCCCAGCTGGTCAATGGTAACCAGCAGGACACTGCCGCTTCCCGGCTCGTCAAACCCGGTGGGTTCCGGTGTTCCGGAATAAAAAGTGCGTTTGCCTAGAGAGAATAAAGAGTGCCAATGTCCTAACGCCAAGTAATCCAGCCCCTGCCTCTCGGCCGCAGCCAGAGCGATAGGGAAGTCATCCGGTTGGTAGCGCCCTTCGATCATGAGCGAACCGTGGGCCACCCCGATTTTCACCGCCGGAGAGGAAACAAGCGGCCACCTCAAAGTGGGGTCGGAATCAGATTTCTTCTGGCAACAAGGAGCCGGTAGCAGAATCACCCCCGGCAACGGCTCCAGGGGTTCAAAGGTTCTCAGTATGTGAACATTGGCCGGAAGATTGTTAACTAGCACCGAGCGCAAATAAACCGAATCGGCCGTTAAGGGGTCGTGGTTGCCCGGCAGAATGTAGATGGGCAGCGGACACTGCTCCAGGATACTAAGCAGCTTATGTACTAGCTGACTATCAACCTGGTTGTCTTCAAAAGTATCGCCGGCAACAATAATAAAGTCCGCCTGCTGTTCTGCTGCCACCTGGAGCAAACGCCGCACTGTCTGCAAACGAGCCGCTCGCACTTTGTCTCCCACTTCTGCCACATGGCGAGCCTTCATGCCGAGCTGCCAGTCGGCGGTATGCAAAAAACGAATCAAGGCTTTTCACTCCTTTCCAGACAGAACCGGAACTTAAGTAACGCTCAAAAACGAACAGAGTTGGTTCTGACAATAGTATTCGGGACCAGGAAAGACAATCCTTTTCTTCCTTAGCCAAAGCTCATCTAAACCCCGCAGACACATTAGGCATATACTGGAGCAGCACCTCTATACTGGCCTGGCAACGCTGTTTGGCGCAGTGGTACAGCTAGTGGGCAGGGACGGAGCCCTGCCCCCACCCATCGGCCGGACCCCAGTCTCTAGCCCGCGTTCAAAAGAGCGAGGGGAGCCAGGGAAAACCGCCGCTGTATGTGCCCCGTCTTGTAGGGTGGGCAAGTCAAGCCTCGAAGGGGCGAGTTCAGAGGCGGCATAAGTAAGCCGGTCTCGGTCGTTCTGGTGGGCGCATGCTTCGGATACAAGTCTGCCGGAGCTTGAGGATGGTCCGGCAATCATAACAGCAGCACAGAGCATACGGGCTAGGACAGCCCAGCTCCTGCCCAAAAGGCCTAACCTATCTAAGGAGGATTGCTACATGAGTCAACTTGTGCCCATACCTTTACCTTACGTGAGTCTACCGGGCTTATCAGCCTTTCAATTGGCGGAACATTACAAGCTGTACACCGGCTATGTTAATAAGACCAACGAAATTTGGTCCCTGCTGCCGGAAGCAAATCGCCGTGAAGCCAACGCCACCTATAGCCCGTACCGGGAACTGAAACTGGAAGAGACCTTCGCCTTCAACGGTGTTAAGCTGCACGAGCTCTATTTTACCAACTTGGGCGGACTGGGTGGGCCGCCTTTCGGACCAATAGCTGATGTTATCAATCATGGCTTTGGCAGTATAGAACAATGGGCCAAAGATTTCCGAGCCCTGGCCCTTTCCGCTCGCGGTTGGGGAGCGTTGGTTTACGACCATCGTACCAACCGGCTTCACAACTTCCTATACGATGCCCACAACATGGGCGGCAGTGCCGAGACTCATATTCTGCTCATTATCGATGTCTATGAACACGCCTATTTTATTGATTATGCCACTAATAGAAGGGCCTATATTGACGCTTTCTTCAGTAATATCAACTGGGATGAGGTCAACAGGCGCTGGAACCTGTGGTGTCAAGGCCCTAGATAGGACAACAGGACATGAAAAGCCCCTGCTGAGGGGCTTTTCAGTCGTTTGGCCCAGACTAGACCTGGGACCGCACAGCCAGTAGGCGTTCCGCCGTCCGGTCCAATTGTTCCCGTTGGCAAGGGCTGAACTTTTTCAACCAGCGTTCAGGGATCGTTTCGAAGCTGTAGTGTACACCGGCTAAGCCTCCGGTGACAGCACCCACGGTATCGGCATCGCCGCCCAGATTAACCGCCGCTATCACTGCTTCTTCTAGATTGTCGGCAGACTGCAAAGCCCAGAGAGCACAAGCCAGTGTGTCCACCGAATAACCGGTGGGATTCGGAGCCGCCATTCTCTGCTCCAGTTCTGCCCTCATGGTGAACAAAGCTTCGTTATCGGGACATTTCCGGGCCAAGTACGAATAGGCGCTAGCCAGACTATCGGTAAAGCTTTTTTCGCTTATTAAATAGTGTACCAATAAGCAGTAGAGTTGGCACGTAAACACGGCTCGTTCATCCCAATGAGTCATCTGAGCAATGGATTGTGCTTTGTCCATCAGTTCCATTTGCTCACAATATGCCAACCCTACCGGCAAAGTTCGCATGAGAGCGCCGTTACCGGCGGTGTGGGATGTCTCGCAATGCAACTGATAGGCGCCTTCGTGCCAACTATGCCCCCTACTGACTTTGTGTAACACAGCAGCGATAGTGGTACCCACATCAGGCGGGCTCGTCTTGTACCAACGCAAAAACTCCTCTCCTACTGAATTAACAGGATCATGCGGTGCCTGTATGATGCCGGCGGCCACGGCCAAGGTCATGTCGGTGTCATCAGTCCATTCGCCAGGAACAAGTCGTAACCAGCCACCGCCTACAATGTCGGTTAGAACACCATGCCTTTGTTGTACGATCTCTTTAGCCATAAATTCCACTGTCGCCCCAAGTGCATCCCCCACTGCCACTCCATACAATCCACCCCGGATCCGATCACCTAGATTCATGAAAGGCCCCCTTTTCTCCTGCTGGCCGCCAGAACTTTCTTATTTTAGTATACTACATCTACTCCGTCAGAATATGTCGGACCTATGATGAACTTGTGTTATCATAGGTATATCCTCGCAGTAAAGAAGGGAGAGCAAGCCTATGAACGAGATCATACAACGGCTGGCGGAAGAGCTGGGGATTGAAACCAGACAAGCCCAGTCCGCAGCCCAACTCTTGGACGAAGGTAACACTGTGCCTTTTATTGCCCGCTATCGTAAAGAAGCCACCGGCGGCTTAAGCGATGATCAGCTCCGACAGCTAGCACAGCGTCTTTCTTATTTGCGCAGTCTCAAGGAGCGGAAGGAAGAAGTATCCCGCCTGTTAAGCGAGATGGACAAGCTTACGCCGGCCATCCAGCAACAATTGCAGGCTGCAGTTACACTACAAGAAGTGGAAGACATCTATCGGCCGTTCAGGCCCAAGCGGCGTACCCGGGCCACTGTTGCCCGTGAACAAGGGCTAGAGCCGTTGGCCGAGATGATCCTAGCCCAAGAACAGCCGCTCCTACCTTATCACCTGGCTACCTTTGTTAATCCGGACCGAGGTGTAGCTGATACTGAGGCTGCTCTCAGCGGGGCGTTGGACATTATCGCCGAGATTATAGCCGATGATGCTGAGATGAGGAAAAAGGTGCGGGATCTTACATATAGGAAAGGCATGGTTTCCTCCAGCGGTACCAACGACCAGGCGTCTGTTTATTCCATGTACTTTGATTTTCGTGAACCGGTGGCCAAAATCGTGCCCCACCGCATTTTGGCCCTCAATCGGGGCGAAAAAGAAAAAGCGCTGGCAGTGAAGATTGAAGTTCCGGAAGAAACGATAATAGCCACGATCCAATCCAGCTATCTCCGGCTGGACTCCCCGACAGCCCAGTTGGTGGCTCAGGCGGCGCAGGACGCATACAAACGCCTTATTGGCCCGGCCATAGAGCGAGAAATCCGTAACCTCCTTACGGACAAAGCGGAAAGCCAAGCTCTGGACGTTTTTGCCCGCAACCTCAAGAATTTGCTCCTTACACCCCCGGTAAAAGGGAAAGTTATCATGGGCTTTGACCCTGCTTACCGGACAGGGTGCAAAATAGCTGTGGTCGATCCTTCGGGTATGCTGCTGGCCCATGCTGTTTGCTATCCCACTCCACCGCAGAACAAAATTGCCGAGGCCAAGCAAATTCTCCTGGATCTCATGGATCAGTACCAGGTAGACGTTGTCTCCTTAGGCAACGGCACTGCCTCTCGGGAAAGTGAGAGATTCTTGGCTGATGTAATAAAGGACGCCAATCGGCCAGTAAGCTATGTCATTGTAAGTGAGGCCGGAGCATCGGTCTACTCGGCGTCTAAACTAGGAAGCGAAGAGTTTCCCCATCTGGACGTCTCATTTCGCGGGGCCGTCTCCATTGCCCGCCGGCTTCAAGACCCGCTGGCCGAACTGGTAAAGATCGATCCCAAGTCGCTCGGGGTGGGTCAGTATCAACACGATGTAAACCAAAAGAAACTGACGGAAAAGCTGGCCGGGGTGGTAGAGGATTGTGTTAACAACGTCGGTGTCGATGTGAACACTGCTTCACCGTCCCTGCTCAGCTACGTCAGCGGCATCACAGCCAGCGTGGCCCAAAACTTGGTAAAATACAGAGAAGAGCAAGGCTTGATAAGATCACGCCCGGAGCTGCTCCGTGTCCCCCGGCTGGGCCCCAAAGCTTTTGAACAGTGTGCCGGTTTTCTAAGGATCCCGGAAAGCGAAAACATCTTAGACAATACCGGCGTGCATCCCGAAAGTTACAGTGTGGCCGAGAAAATCATGGCACTTTATCCTCTGCCGGAACTTCCGCGTAAGAGTTTCTCGACAGAGGAAATATCTAAGTTAGCCCAAACGCTAAGCGTGGGCGTTCCCACCTTACGTGATATCATAACCGAACTTAAAAAACCGGGGCGGGATCCCCGGGAGGAACTGCCCCCACCCCTTTTCCGCAGCGATGTCTTGAAACTGGAGGACCTGCGGGCGGGGATGATTTTAACGGGAACCGTCCGCAATGTCACCGACTTCGGCGCCTTTGTCGATATCGGCGTGCATCAGGACGGGCTGGTGCATGTNNGGCGGGATCCCCGGGAGGAACTGCCGGCGCCAATGTTCCGCACCGATATTTTGGAGCTAAAAGATCTAAAACCGGAGATGATCCTCTGGGGCACCGTACGCAACATCACCGACTTCGGCGCCTTTATCGACCTGGGTGTGCACCAAGACGGCTTGGCCCACATCTCTGAGCTCAGCGACCGCTTCGTCCACTCACCCTTTGATGTAGTAAACGTCGGCGACGTAGTTAAAGTGCGAGTGCTATCGGTAGAGCCGGAACGCAACCGTATCGGATTATCACTGAAAGGTGTCTAAAAGTAAGTGCAAGCAGTACCAGCAACATCACATCCGTTGCCCAAAGCTCCCTCGCTGGGTGGATGAAAGAACAAGGAGGGCTAGAGACAATGACCCTAAGTAAATGTCGGCTCTGCGGCGGAAAAGTGGAAAAGCATACCGTTAGCGTAGAAAACTGGTGGGGCG